>Ga0210394_10000403_pt1 | contig 94593 bp, 85 predicted proteins | sample IncBWC12MmetaG_FD_160121 | JGI IMG/M metagenome (GOLD analysis project Ga0210394, IMG submission 160121) | Forest soil microbial communities from Barre Woods Harvard Forest LTER site, Petersham, Massachusetts, United States - Inc-BW-C-12-M | ecosystem: Environmental > Terrestrial > Soil >...
TTCGGCTGCGGCTCCTCGCGCGAGCACGCCCCGTGGGCGCTGCTCGCTTACGGGCTGCGCGCCGTGGTGAGCACCGAGATCGCCGACATCTTCACGAACAACGCGCTGAAGAACGGGCTGCTGCCGGTGGTGGTCGACGCTCGCACCAGCGCCTGGCTGATGGCGCACCCGGGCGCGGAAGTCACGCTCGACGTGGCCGCGACGACCCTGACGCTGCCGACCGGGGCTACGGTGCACTTTCCGCTCGACCGCTTCGCGCAGCACTGCCTGCTCGAGGGCGTCGACGAGCTCGGCTTCCTGCTCGCGCGGCGCGCCGAGATCGAGGCCTACGAACGGCGCGCATGAAGGCGCACGTCGCGGTATTGCCCGGGGACGGCATCGGCCCGGAGGTCACGGCGCAAGCGGTGCGCTGCCTCGAGGCGGTCGCGCGGCTGTTCGCTCATGACATCGCGCTCACGCCGCTGCCCTTCGGCGGCGCGGCGATCGACAGCCACGCGGATCCCTTGCCCGCGGCCACGCTCGCCGCGTGCCTCGAGGCGGATGCGGTGCTGCTGGGCGCGATCGGCGGCCCGAAGTGGTCGGCGCCCGACGCGCCGCTGCGCCCGGAGGAAGGACTGCTGCGGTTGCGCAAGGAGCTCGCCACGTTCGCCAACCTGCGTCCCGTGCAGGTGCACCCCGCGCTGGCCGATGCCTCGCCGTTGAAGGCCGAGGTGGTCGCGGGTGTCGACCTGATCTTCGTGCGCGAGCTGACCGGGGGCATCTACTTCGGCGAAAAGCAGCGCGATGCTCACGGCGCGCGCGACGTGTGCACCTATACGGTGGCGGAAATCGAACGCATCGTGCGGGTCGCAGCGGCCCTCGCGCAGTCGCGGCGCGGGCACCTCACCTCCATCGACAAGGCGAACGTGCTGGAGACGTCGCGTTTGTGGCGCGAGGTGACCACGCGGGTGGTGCAGCGCGAGTTCCCCACGCTGCAGCTCGAGCACATGCTGGTGGATGCGGCGGCGATGCACCTGGTGCGCCGGCCGCGCGATTTCGACGTGCTGGTCACCGAGAACATGTTCGGCGACATCCTCACCGATGAAGCCTCGATGCTCGCCGGCTCCCTCGGCCTGCTGCCCTCGGCCTCGCTCGGCGCGGGCCGCCGCGGGATCTACGAGCCGGTTCACGGCTCGGCGCCGGACATTGCCGGGCGCGGACTTGCCAATCCCTGCGGCGCGCTGCTGTCGGTGGCGCTGCTGCTGCGTCACTCGCTCGGCTGGTCCGCGGAAGCTGCGGCAGTGGAGCGCGCGGTCGCCGAGGCGCTCGCAGCCGGCGCGCGCACCGCGGACCTGGTTGCCCCGGGGGGACGGGCGCTGTCCACCGCGCAAGCGGGCGATGCAGTGATCAGCAGGCTGCGGCGAGCTCCCTGATGGGACGCTCGGGCAGCGCGCGTGCGGCGCGCGCCAGCGCCCGTGCCAGGTCGTGGCGCAGGTCTTCCAGCGCTTCGATGCCTACCGACAGCCGTATCAGGCCGTCGACCAGGCCGGCACGCTCGCGCGCTTCGCGGGCCATGGCGGCGTGCGTCATGGTCGCAGGGTGCGCCACGAGGCTCTCCACCCCGCCGAGCGACTCGGCGAGGGAGAAGCACTCGAGCCCGGCGACGAATGCGCGCACCGCCTCATGGCCGCCGTCGAGCTCCAGCGAGATGACCGCGCCGAAGCCGCGCTGCTGGCGCCGCGCGAGCTCGTGTCCCGGATGCGAGGCGAGCCCCGGATACCACACGCGCCGCACGTTCGGCTGACCGTCAAGCCAGTGAGCGAGCGCGCCGGCGTTGCGACCGTGATGCTCGAGCCGCGCGTGCAGTGTGCGCAGCCCGCGCAGGGTGAGGAAGCTGTCGAAGGGCGCCCCGGTGAGCCCCAGGCAGTTGGCCCACCAGACGAGCTGCTCATGCAGCGCGGCGGTCCCGGCGACCACCGCCCCGCCGACCACGTCGCTGTGACCGTTCAGGTACTTGGTGGTGGAGTGCACCACGAGATCGGCCCCGAGGGTGAGCGGGCGCTGCCAGCCGGGCGAGAGAAAGGTGTTATCCACGGCCACCAGCGCGCCGCACGCGTGTCCGAGCGTGGCCACGGCGGCGATGTCGGTGATGCGCAGCAGCGGGTTGCTCGGCGTCTCGATCCACACCAGCGCCGCGGGCCGCGATAGCGCCTCGCGCACCGCGGCCTCGTCGCCGAAATCGACGAACTCGACCTGCCGCTCGCCGCGGCTGCGCCAGGCCTCGAACAGCCGGTAGGTGCCGCCGTAGCAGTCGTGCGGCGCGACGATGCGCGCGCCCGCCGGCACGAGGTAGCCGACCACGGTGATCGCGGCCATGCCGCTCGCCGTGACCACCGCGCCGGCGCCCTGCTCCAGGTCCGAGATGGCATCGGCCAGCAGGTCGCGCGTCGGGTTGCCCGAGCGGGTGTAATCGTAGGCGCGCTTCTCCCCGAAGGCGCGAAACGCGAACGTGGAAGTCAGGTGCAGCGGGGGCACGACGCAGCCGGTCGTGTCGTCGCACTCGATTCCCGCACGCACCGCGCGCGTGACCGGATCGGGGGTGCTGTTCGCGGCGGTCTCCCACGACGCAGGGAGGTGCTTGTCGGACTGGCTCACTGGAATGCTCCGCTTGCTGTTGGCCCGGTCTCACCGGTCTCCCGCGGAGCGTGCCTGCGATGCAGGCTTGTCGCGTCCATCCCGCCGGGCACCTTTGCAGGGTACGTCGGGCCACGCTAACCGCTCATCTGTCGACACCCGTTGAAGCGATGTCGCAGGAGTTGGCACCTTTCCAGGGTGGTTAAGCCTGGCGGTTGCCCCGGCGTCTAAGGGCCTTATCCCTCAGCCGGTCTCGATGAGTAACTAACAGTCTAGGGGGCTGCCGGCCGGGGTGCAAGCCCGGCTGGGGTTACCGGATGCATCGCCGGGGGATCGGCGAAGCGCCTGACGCCGATCGCCTCATAGACTTCAGCGGGGAAATAGACCACCCCGTCCTTCATCACCAGGCTGATACGGCGGATGTCGCTGATGTTTTGGGTCGGATCGCCATCCACCAGGATGAGGTCCGCGCGCTTGCGCGGCTCGATCGAGCCCAGTTCCGCAAGACGCCCGGTGAAGCGGGCGCCGTTCCAGGTGGCGATCTGCAGGGCCTGCGCCGGGGTGAGACCCGCGCGCACATACAGCTCAAGCTCACGATGCAGGGTGAAGCCCGCGATGTCATCGGTGCCCGCCTCGAGCGGTATGCCCGCGCGGTACAGCTGACCGACGAACTTCACCATCTTGTCGTAGGACGCGCGGTAGGTGGCGGCATTGCTGGCGGTGAGATTCATCGAGTTCTCGAGCCATGCGCGCCGCACCGCGACCGGCACGTGGTCGGCCGCGGCGGCGTAGCTCGGATTGATCTCACCCTGCATCTGCGTGAAGTTGCCCTCGAAGGCGGTGAGGGTGGTGTCGAGCACCGTGCCGTGCTCTTTCATGAGGGCGACCAGATCGAGCACCGGCTGCGAGGACAGATCCAGCGCGTGCGCATGCTCGGCGAGCAGATAAAAACGCGCGAGTGTGCGCGTGTCGTCCTTGGGACCGACGAAGAACACCAGCATCAGCTGGTTGATGTGCTGGATCTCGTCATAGCCGGCCCGGATCGCTTCCGCCGAGGTCATGAAGGCCGGCACGTGCCCGCTGACGCGCATGCCGCGCTGGTGCGCCAGCGCTGCGGTCTCGGCAACCCATTCGGGGTGGAAGGAGTTGTAGATCTTGATCTGGCGATAGCCATGCTGGGCGTACCACTCGACGGCATCCTTCGCGCCCTGCAGATCCTTCACCTTGATGCCGTTGCTGGCCGCATAGGGACTGTCGCCTTCGATGAAGCCGCACGGAATGATGCGTGGACCGAGGGTCTCCCCCGCATCGACCTCGGAGATGATCTGCTGCAGCCGCGCGTTGTTGTTGCCCATGTCGCGGCTGGTGGTCACCCCGCCACCGATCTGCAGCACGAGATTCCAGGCGTCCTCGTGGGCGTGCATGTCGAAGAGCGCCGGCATGAGCACGCGCCCGCCGCCCTCGATCACCGTGCCCGCCTCGCGGGGTAGCGAGCCGGCCGGATAGAGCGCGGCGATGCGGTCGCGGTAGACGTACACGTCCTGCAGCGGCAGAAGATTCGCATGCTCGGCATCGAACACCCGCACATTGCGGATCAGGATCGGTCCGGGCAGGTGGTGCGCCACTCGCGTGGCTATCTCGTGCAGCCGGGCACGCTCGGCCTCGATCTGCAGGCGTTCGAGCTCTGCGCCCTGCCCTTCGCGACCCGCTTCGATGACCCGCACGAAACCGGGAACGATGAGAGCGAAGAACTTCGGGTTCGCCTCGGCCGTCAGCCAGATGAAATCCGGATGCATGTCGACACCGATGATGGCGTACAGGCTGACCGCTTCGGACCGCTCGCCATCCTTCACGGTACTGTCGAGCACCTTGCTGACCGTGAGTTCGCCTCCCGGGAGAGCTGCGATCCTGCCCTGCGGCTGGCGCAGCGCTGCGCGCACGAAGGCAGCGACGGGCTCGAGGCTGCTGTCGTTCGGCACATAGGCCGCCGGTGCCGACAAGGTGGCACTGCCGTGATCCGCGAGCGAGCGCCACTGCGCCCGGCCCCCCTTGACGGCGAAATACTCATCGATCGGCGCGCCGAAGGTGGACTTGCCGGTGTCCTTCAGCGAGGTGAGCGTGCCATCACTCGAGTAGGTCAGGTGTTCCTTGATGTCGGGCCCGCGACCGTTCTCCCGGTAGCTGTAGTCCACATCGACCTGTCCATCGGCGTGCACGTTGGTGACCTGCGCGCCGGCCGGATGCCCCATGAACACAATGCTGTAGCGGGTCGTGGTGTCGGCCAGCGCCACCGTTGATGCCAGTACGGCGGCCGCCGCAATCACTATTCTCATGTGGCTCCCCTTCACGCGTGCCGCGCAAAGTAACACGCCGCAGCGTCTCGCCGGGCACACCTGGCGGCGCGGCCGTCGTGGAGCCGTCGCAGCGCCGGTCAGTGGGTCGTGAGCCCCGCGGCGTGCCGATCAGCCTCCGCTGCCTCCGCATTGCGGCCCTGCAGTCGTAGCGAGTCGGCGACCAGCCGCCAGGCGGCGCTCTGCGCGGTGGGGTCGCCCGTGGCCAGCGCCAGTGCCTTGTGGCCCATGGCATCCGCCTGCAGGCCATTGTTTTCCGCCAGGCGCACGCGCCCCAGCTCGATCCATACCAGCGGATTGTCGGGCTCGATGCGCAGGGCCCGCTCGAGCGTGGCGGCCGCCTGGCCGTAATCGCCGCCGGCGGCCTGGTGGTGCGCCTGCGTGACGAGCGCGCTGGCGGCGCTCCCCAGGTGAAACTGCCGTGGGGCAGGTGCGCTCGGGGCCGCGGGCGTGCCGGGCGCCGGCTGAGCACTCCCGGGGCCCTGGCCCTGGAGTCCTTCCGGGGCGCGCGGCGGCAGCGGGCCGCAGGCACACAGCAGCGCGCCGAGGCAGGCGGTGGGCACGAGCCGGAGCATCAGTGCACCGCGCCGTGCAGCCACTGCTGCGCGCGCTGCAGGAGCGAACCGGAGGCGGGAGCGCCGGTCGGGGTATCCGGGAACCCGCAGCCGGGCCGCGCCGGCAGCTGCGCGCCACCGGGCACCACGACCGCCACGATGTCCTGGGCGCAGCCGGGCACGACGCGCAATCCCGTCGGAAACTCGATGTGCACTTCAGCGAGCGACTCGGGCATCGGCGCAGTCCAGGAGGTGGCGTTGAGCTCGGCCATGAGGTGGGCCCATACCGGCAGCGCACCGGTGGATCCGGTGAGGCCGGTGGGATCGTCGTTGTCGTAGCCTACCCATACCACCACGAGGTGGCTGCCGGAGAAGCCGGCAAACCAGCTGTCGCGCAGGTCCGAGGAGGTGCCCGACTTGCCCGCCACGAGCAGCTGCGGCGGCAGCATCGCGCGCGCGGCGCGTCCGGTGCCGTGGTCCATGACGAGCACCAGCATGCGGTCGAGCTGGTAGATCGTCTCGGGCGCGGCCACCTGCGTGACCTCGAGCGGAAACGCCTTGAGCGGCTTGCCCTGCGCGCTGATCACGGCGCGCACCGCCCGCAGCGGAGTGCGGAAGCCGCCGTTCGCGAGGCCGTTGAAGAGCTGCGCGGTCTCGAGCGGCGAGACATCGACCGCCCCGAGCAGCATCGCCGGCACCTGCGCGGGCGGCTGCGGCAGGCCGAAGCGCTGCAGCGTCGCTGCGACCTTCGGCAGGCCGATGTCGAGGCCAACGCCCACGGTGGCGAGGTTGAGGGATTCGGCGAGCGCCCGCACCAGCGGTACTGCGCCATACACCTGGTGCGTGAAGTTCTCCGGTTGCCAGTGCTGGCCCGAGGCGAGCTTCACATCCACCGGCGCATCCTGCACCACGGTCGCGGCGTTGTAGCGGCCGCTCTCGAGCGCCGCGAGATAGATGAAGGGCTTGACGAGCGAGCCCATGGGGCGGTGCGCATCGAGCGCGCGGTCGAAGCCGTCATAGCCGACGTCGCGCCCGCCGACGATGGCGATGACATCGCCGCTCGAGGGCGCGGTCACCACCACCGCGCCCTCGAGCGGTGCCGGCGGGTGTGGGTGCGCCCGGTCGAGACGATCAAGGGTCTGCTCGAGCGCGCTCTCGGCCTGCTGCTGCGCGCGCGGATCGAGACTGGTGTAGATGCGCAGCCCCGCCTTGGTCAGGTCCTCCTCGTGATAGTCGCGCCGCAGCGTGCGGCGCACGAAGTCGAGGTAAGCGGGGTAATAGGCACCGGCCGGGCGGCTCGCGACCCCGAGCGGGAGGCGCGCGGCCGCGGCGGCGTCCGCGGACGCGACCACGCCCTGCTCCGACATGATCTTCAGCACCAGGTTGCGCCGCTGCAGCGCGCGCTCGGGATGGCGGCGCGGATCGTAGTAGGAAGGACCGCGCACCACCGCCACCAGCAGCGCCACCTCCGAGAGGTCGAGCTCGGCGAGCGGCTTGCCGAAATAGAACTGGCTGGCGAGCCCGAAGCCGTGGATCGCGCGGTCGCCGTCCTGACCGAGGAAGATCTCATTGATATAGGCATTCATGAGATCCGCCTTGGAGAAGTGCGCATCGAGCGCCATCGCCATGACCGCCTCGCGCAGCTTGCGCGACAGCGTCTGGCGGGAGCTGAGGAAGTAGCTGCGCACCAGCTGCTGCGTGAGCGTGCTGCCGCCCTGCTCGATCTGGCGCGCGCGCACGTCCACCCAGGCGGCGCGCAGCATGGCGAGCGGGTCGACGCCGTGGTGCGTGTCGAACTTGCGGTCCTCGACCGCCTTCAGCGCCGCCGGCAGCAGCGGCGGCACTTCCGCGGGCGTCACCACGATGCGGTCCTCGCCGTGAATCGGGAAGATGCTGCCGATCAGCAGCGGCTCGAGCCGCAGCACCGGCACCTCGCCGCCCGCGGCATCGCGCAGACCGAGGATCCGGCCTGCCCCGCCGTTGATGGTGAGGAGCTGCGCCGCGCGCGTCTCGTCGGCGAAGCGCACCGGCCGCAGCGCGACTTCGATGTGCTCGCCCTGCAGGCGGTAGGTGCCGGGGTGGTCGAGCTGCGCAGCGCGGCGGTAGCGCAGGCGTTGCAGTTCGCCCTCGAGCTCGGGAAGTGTCAGCTCGAGGCCCGCGTAGAGCTCGAGCGGCGCCGCATACACCTGCGCCGGCAGCGTCCAGCGCCGGCCCTCGAACTGGTGCACCACGACGATATCGAGGTACAGCACGTAGAGCGCCGCGCACAGCACCGCGAGGGCGGCAGCGGCGAGCAGCTTGCGCTTCAGAGGAACAGCTCCTCGGCCGGCGGGCGCAGGTTGTATTGTGAGCTCATGGCGTGCCCGTAAGCGCCGGCATTGGCGATGAGCAGCACGTCACCCTCGCGCGTCGCCGGCAGCAGGCGATCGTGCCCGAGCACGTCGGCGCTCTCGCAGATCGGCCCGACCACGCTCACCAGCTCGTTCGCCGGCTCATCGGCGCGCGTGAGATTGACGATCTCATGATAGGACCCATAGAGCGCCGGACGGATCAGCGAGTTCATCCCGGTCGCGACACCGACGAAGCGCACCCCCGCCTTGGACTTGAGCTGCGTGACGCGCGCCAGCAGCACGCCGGCCGCGGCCACCAGGAAGCGCCCGGGCTCGAGCCACACCTCGAGCTGCGGATGCTCGGCGCGCACCGCCGTGAGGAGCGTATCGAGCTTGCCGAGGTCGAGCGGCGCCTGGTCGGGATGCTCGGGCACCCCCAGCCCGCCGCCCACGTCGATGACCTGCACCCCACCGATCACACCCGCCGCCTGGGCGAGCAGCCGCGCGGTGTGCTGCCAGCTGGTGACGTCGAATATGCCGCTGCCGACGTGCGCCTGCAGCCCGCCGATGCGTACCCCAAGGGTGCGCGCCTGCTGCGCCAGCGCCGGCAGCTCGGCGAGCGGCACGCCGAACTTCGAGCGGCTGCCGGCGGTGCGCACGTGGGTGTGATGGCCGCGGCCGACGCCGGTGTCCACGCGCACGAAGATCTCGTGGTCGCGGAACAGCTCGCCCCAGGCGTCCAGCACGAAGCTGTTGTCGACCGTCACGCGCACCCCGCGCGCGAGCGCCCAGGCGTATTCCGCACGCGGCGCGAAATTCGGCGTGAACAGCACCTGCTGCGGGGCCAGATCGGCGAACAGCGCGAGCACCCGCTCGACTTCGCCCTGCGACACGCACTCAAACTCCACGCCCTGCGCGCGCAGGGCGCGCAGCACGTCGGGATGCGGATTGGCCTTCACCGAGTAATGCACCCGCGCCAGCGAGCTCAAGGCCCGCAGCGCACGCGCCGCAGCGCGCACCACCTCCAGCTCGTAGACGAAGGCGGCGTCGCGGGCACCGAGCGCCCCGAGCAGCGCCGCGCGCCGGCGGCGCCACCACGGCTCGCGCCGCGCGGTCGCGTCCTGCGGTTGTGAGAACAGCTGCTGCCAGGTCGGGCCGAGCACCTTGTCGCCCGGCATCGGGCGGATCAGCAGCTCGTGCAGCTGCTCGACCAGGCGGTCGCCCTGGTTCTCATCCACCACGAAGGTGAAGTTGAGGTCGTTGGCCGCCTGGCTGACCAGGTAGATCTTCTGCTCCTCGAAGAATTCGAAGGCGCCGCCGAGCTGGTGCAGGATGGCGCGGATGTTGCGGCCGACGAGGCTCACCGAGGCGCAGGGACCGATCACCTGCACACGGCACAGCCGCGACAGATCCGCGACCAGGTCGGTCACCTGGCTGTTGTCGAGCGTATTGGCGGCAGGATCGAGCGACACGGTGACGTTGGTCTCGGAGGTCGACACCAGATCCACCGACATGCCGTGCTGCTTGAACACCTGGAAGGCATCGGCGAGGAAGCCGACCTGGTGCCACATGCCCGGGCTCTCGAGCGCAATCAGCGTGATGCCCTTCTTGGTGCACACCGCCTTCAGCTGCGCGCCGCCGTCGCCGCCGGCGGCGCTGAGCACCGTGCCCGGCAGGTGCGGCGCCTGCGTGGCATACACGTGCAGCGGAATGCCGTACTGCCGCACCGGCAGGATGCAGCGCGGGTGCAGCACCTTCGCGCCGCTGGTGGCGATCTCCAGGGCCTCGTCGTACTGCAGCGTGCGCAGCAGCCGTGCGGTGGGCGTGGCGCGCGGGTTGGCGCTGAACATGCCGGGCACATCCGTCCAGATCTCCAGCCGCGCGGCCGCCAACTTGGCGGCGAGATACGCCGCGGAGGTGTCCGAACCGCCGCGGCCCAGGAGCACCGTGTTGCCCTCCTCGTCGCTGGCGATGAACCCCTGGGTGATGGCCAGCGCCGGGCCGGCCGCGAGGCGCGCCTGCAGCGCGGCGTCCGGCGCGAAGCCGCACAGCGCCGACAGCACGCTCGCCTTGGGCGAGGCGCCGCGACTTTCCGCGCGCAGCATGGTGCGTGCGTCGACCCACTGCACCGGCAGGCGGCGCGCGGCCAGGAAGCGCGCCCCGAGCGCGGTGGCCATCAGCTCACCGCTCGCCAGCACGCGCGCCCGCGTGCGATCGCTCACCTCGCCCACCAGCGACACCCCGGCGGCGATCTCGCGCAGCTCCGCGAAATAGCGCTCCAGCTCCTCCCCGGGCGTCACGCCGAGCTCGGTGGCGAGGCGCCGGTGGCGCTCCTCGATGGCGCGCAGCTCCTCCTCCTGCGCCTTGCCCTTGGCCGCGTCCAGCAGCCGTTCCAGCCGGTCGGTGACGCCCGCTACGGCCGAGTGCACGATGAGGACGCGCGCGCCGTCAGCCAGGCGCTCGGCGGCCACGTTCGCGATGTTGGTCCAGTTCGGCAGGCTCGAGACGCTCGTGCCGCCGAACTTCAGGACGATCCAGGGCGAGGGGGTCACTACAGATCGTCCTCACGCAAAGCGCGCGCCGCGCAAGCGTCCGGCGCGCACGGGCGGCGAGCGCTAAGCCCTACAGCTCGTCGTCGAAGTCCTTGAGATCCTTCTCGAGCTTGCGGTCCGCCAGCACTTCCTCGAGCCGGCTCCAGGCCGCTTTGCCCCGCTTGCCCTGGTTGCGCACCCGCTTGTCGACGCGGTCGAGCAGCCGGTCATAATCGGTGCCATCCTCGGTGGGACCGCTCAGGAACTCATCATCGAGATCGAAGCTTTCGTTGTCCCGTTCCGACATCTGGCAGCGCAAATCCTGAATTAATTCAATAGCTAACGTGCCAACAGGGGCACGTGCAAGGCTGCGAACTATAGCCGATTCGTGCCGCCGATCAACTTTTGACCGCCGCGGTGACCTATCGGTGCCCGCAGGAGCGAACGCGAGCCACCGAGCCTGGGTCTCGCAGGGTCTTTCAGGGGCGCAGCTTCAGGGTTGATCGGTGCGGTCGCGGACGACGACCGGGGCACCGTGGCTCAGGCCGAGCCCCTCGGCGGCACTGTTCTCGGCACGCGCGATCTCCACCACCCCGAAGGAGTTGACCAGCGCGAGATATTCTCCGGGACGCGTGTCGCCGTAGGTGCGCAGCAGCGGGAACGCGTGATTGCCGGCGTGCACCAGCGGCAGGCGGAAGCGCTCGATGAGCGTGCCGTCGATGTTGGTGATGAGGTTGCCGAAGTGATCGATGGTGATGACGACACCCGTGACGCTGCGCGTCTCGACGGCGGGGTCGTCGACCCACGCCGGCACCAGCGTACTCACCTTCTCCCCCAGGTCCGCGGGCGTGCAGCGCCCGGCGGCGAGCTCCGCCGCCACGGGCGCCATGATGTCGCGACCGTGGAAGGTGGCGCTCGGCCGGTGGATGCCGCGCTGGGCCAGCTCGGCCGTGCCGAGACGCACGATGAGCGCGCGCGGATCACGGCTGACGACGCCGGCGAGCAGCCCGTTGTCGGGGGCGACGAAGCAGTGACCCGCCGCGCTCACCACCAGCATGTTGCGCGCGGTGCCCACGCCTGGGTCGACGACCGCGAGGTGCACCGTGCCGGCGGGAAAATACCCGAACGAGCGTGCCAGCCAGAAGCCGGCCTCGGCCGGCCAGTGGACCACGATCTCGTGCGTGAGGTCGACGATGCGCGCCGCCGGAAAGCGGCTGAGGATGCAGCCTTTCATCACGCCGACGAACGGGCCCTGGTGGCCGAAGTCGGTCGTGATCGTGATCACCCCGGAGGGTTGTGCTGCGCTAGCCGCGGGCATCGCGGCCCGGCGCCGCGCGCCCGCCCTCGGCGCAGGCGCGGCAGCGATCGGTGTACGGCACCGCGGCGAGGCGCTCCGGCTCGATGTCCTCGCCGCACACCGCGCAGCTGGTGTAGCGCCCGGCGTCGAGGCGGCGCAGCGCCGCTTCGACCTGCTGCAGCTCGGCGCGGGCCGAATGGGAGATTGCCCCGAGCACGTCGTCGTTCTCGCGCTGCGTCACCTGCTCGGCAAAGTCCGCCGACAGCGGGTCCGCCTCGTGGCGCAGATCCGCGCTCGCTTCGCTCGCGCGCTGGCGCAGTTCATCCCGGCGCCTTAACAGTCGCTCCCGTGCCGCATTGATGTCCACGTCAGTTCCCCGGTCGCGATCCACGCCGCTGGTCTTCGAGCCACTGCTGCAGCTTGTCGAAAGGCTCGATGAATTTCGTCACGCCTTCGCGCTCGAGCTGCTGCGCGATCTGCTCCAGATCGACATCGAGCCGCTCGAGTCCCTCGCGGGCATCGCTGCCTTCCGCGATGTGCCGTTCGAGCCGCAGCTCGGGACGCCCGAGGCGCCGGTAGGTGTTGAGCGTCTCGAGCGGCATGGTGTTGACGGTGTCCGGCACCACCAGCTCCTCGACGTACTTGATCGGGCTGTAGCTCGGATCCTTGGTCGAGGTCGAGGCCCACAGCAGCCGCTGCGGCCGCGCGCCGCGGGCGGCGAGCTGCTGCCACGCGCTCGTCGCGAGCAGCTCCTCGTAAATCTCGTAGGCGCGACACGCGCTGGCGATGGCCGCCTTGCCCCGCAGCGAGCGCGCCGCCGGCTGGCCGTGCGCCGCGAGCCCGTCGAGCACCTGATCGACGGCGCTGTCGATGCGGCTGAGGAAGAAGCTCGCCACCGAGGCGAGCCGCGCGAGCGGCAGCCCCGCCGCCGCGCGCTGCTCGAGCCCCGCCATGTAAGCCTGCGCCACCGCCCGGTAGCGCTCCGGGGAGAACAGCAGCGTCACGTTCACGTTGATGCCGCCGGCAATGAGATCGCGGATGACGGGTATGCCGGCCTCGGTGCCGGGCACCTTGATGAGCGCGTTCGGCAGCTCGAGGCGCCGCCACAGCCGCCGCGCTTCGCGCAGCGTCCCCGGGCCGTCGTAGGCGAGGTGCGGTGAGACCTCCATGCTGATGTAGCCGTCGCGCGTCTCGCTCGCTGCGTACAGCGGCTGCAGCAGCCGCGCGGCAGCGTGCAGATCCTCGAGCGCGAGCTCCTCGTACAGCGCCATCGCCGAGGGCACCGTGGGCAGGAGCTGCGCCAGGGGCTGCGCGTACTTCGGATCGCTCATCATGGAGTGAGCAAAGATCGCCGGGTTGGAGGTGAGGCCGGCGACGCCGTCCTCGTGCACCAGCCGCGCGAGGCTGCCATCCTCGAGCATGCCGCGGCTGATGTCGTCGAGCCACACGCTCTCGCCGAGCTTACGCAGCTCGAGCAATGGGTTGGGACTTGGCGCGCTCATGGCGAAATTCCGGCCTCCCGAGAGTAGCGCAGCCGGCCGCGCGAGTCTCGCGGTTTCGGTGCGAATATGCGTAAATCAGCCCCCCAACAATGGCTTAAGGAGAAGCAGCATGGCCGAGAGCTCTGAAGGAAGGAAGCTGGCTGAGGATCTGCGCGCGCTGGTGGACGACGCCGAGCAGCTGCTGCGCGCCACCGCCAATGCCGGCAGCGCCGAGGTCCAGGAACGCGCCCAGGCGACACTACACGACCTGCGCGCGCGCCTGAGCGCGGTCGAGGACCAGGTGCGCGCGCGCGCGCGCGACGTCGACAGCTACGTGCACGACAACCCGTGGCAGGCGGTCGCCATCGCCGGCGGCGTCGCGCTGCTGCTCGGGCTGATCATGGGCCGCAGATGATGGACGCGCCCGCGCCGCCGCCCGACAGCGAGGCGGCCGCAGATCCGCCGCATGTGCTGCGCGCGCTGCTGGCCGCGAGCCTCGATTCGCTGCGCACCCGCGTCGAGCTCGCCGGGGTCGAATTCGAGATGCACGTGCTGTCGCTGGCACGCATGTTGGTGTGGGCGCTGGGCGCGCTGGCCTGCGCGCTGCTCGGGCTGGCCTTCGCCCTGGTCGCGCTCATCGTCTCGCTGTGGGACACGCACCGCATGCTGGCGCTGCTCGGCGGCAGCGCGCTGTTCATCGCCCTCGCGGTGACCTTCGGCTGGCTCGGGGCACGCACGCTCAGCGATCGGCCCGAATTGCTCGCTGGCTCGCTCGAGCAGCTGCGCGAAGACGTGCGCCGCGCCGGAGGTGCGCCGTGAGCCGCGTGGCGGAGCTGGAGCAACGGCGCCGCGCACTGCTCGCGCGTTGCGACGCGCAGCGCGTCGAGCTCGAGTGGCGCGTGGAGCAGGTGCGGCAGTTTCCGCGGCAGTGGCTGAGCGCGCGCACGGCGGGCGCTGCAGGCGCGGCGACGCTCGGTGTCGGGCGGCACCCGCTCGCGTGGATCGCCGCCGTCGGGGGCATGATGCTGCTCGGACGCACGCGCCAGGTGCTGACACTGCTGGTGTGGGCGCGCTCGGCGCTCGCCCTGGTCTCGCGCGCGACGCAGGTACTGAGCCTGCTCGGCGCGCTGCGTAAGAGCCGCCGCTAGCGCGCGGCGGGCGCCGGAGCCGTGGCGGGCGCGGGAGCGGCCACGCCAGGCGGCCCTGCGGCCGCGGCCGCAGGCGCATTGGGATTCTCGGCCGCCAGCCCCACGACCGTCGGTATGCCGTTGGCTGCCTGCAGCGTGGCGCGCGCCAGGTCCCAGTGGATCGCGGCGGTGTCGTTGCCGAGGGCCTGGTCGAGCAGTTGCGACAGCACTTGCAGATCCGGCTCGACCGACTGGCCTTCGGCATCAACGGGCGGATGGGCCTCGAGGAACAGCTGCCCGTCCACCCAGGCAACCTTCACCGGCCGGTTGACGAGGCGCACCTTGGTGCCCACCGGGATGAGCGCAAACAGCGCCGCCACGTCTTCCGGGTACATGCGGATACAGCCGTGGGTCACCGACATGCCGACGGCGGTCGGGTTGTTGGTGCCGTGAAGCATGTACTCGCCGTGGCCGGCGGCGAGGCGCAACGCGAAGTCGCCGAGCGGATTGTCCGGACCGGGGCCGATCACCTTCGGCAGCGGGTCGCCGTTCGCGGCGTGCTCCTTGCGGATCGACTCGGGGGGGTACCACGAGGGGTGGCGGATCTTGGCGATGACCGAAGTCTCGCCGAGCGGTGTGCGCCAGTCCATCTTGCCGATGCTCACCGGGTAGGTGATGACGACCGGCTTTTCGCGTCCGCGGGGCTTGGGGTAGTAGTAGAGCCGGTGCTCGGGCAGGTTGACCACGATGCCCTCGCGCGGACCGGGGGGCAGGATGCGCCTGCCGGGCAGCGTCAGCTCCTTGTCGGCGCCGGGCAGCCACACATCCACCCCGGGGTTGGCGCGGATGATCTCGTAGTAGCCGAGACTGTAGCGATGCGCGATGTCGGGGAGCGTGTCCTCGTACACCGTGCTGATGGTCTGGTCCGTGCCGACTACCGCGGAGCCGTCCTCGGGCAGCGGGTAGACGCTGGCCGCGGCGGGTGCGCCGCCAAGCGCCAGCGCGCTGATACTCGCCAGCAGGGCTCCCCTGCCGCTTGCGAAGCTGATTCCTTCACGCATGTCCTGCCATAGCGCCGCCGCAGCTCATGCCGGGCTTCGCGGCGTTCCTTGAGCGGTGCATTCTAGAGCATTCCGCTAACATCGCGCGCGGTGACCGGCAGCCGCAGACTCCCCCGCGCCTTCTTCGAGCGTCCCACGCTGAGTGTCGCCCGCGCGCTCATCGGCATGCAGCTGGCGCACCGGCACGCGGGCAGGGTGCGGCGCGGGCGCATCGTCGAGACCGAAGCGTATCTTGGACCGCGCGACCTCGCGGCGCACTCCGCGCGCGGCCGTACGCCGCGCACCGAAGTGATGTTCGGGCCGCCCGGTCACGCGTACGTCTATTTCATCTACGGGTTCTGGAACTGCCTGAACGTGGTGACCGGTGCTCGTGGCGTGCCGCACGCCGTGCTGGTGCGGGCGCTCGAGCCGCTCGGCAGCCTGCGCGAGCGCACCTGCGGTCCGGGCCTGTTGTGCCGCGCGTTACGGATCGACCGCGACCTCAACGGCGCGGATCTGCGCGGGCAGGTGTTATGGCTCGAGCCGCCGCCGCCCGGCACCCCGGCCGCGCGGATCGGCCGTGCCACGCGGGTGGGCGTCGCTTATGCCGGCGAGTGGGCGCTGCGCCCGTGGCGGTTCTTCGACCGCGATTCGCCGTTCGTGTCCACTGCCGTGCCGCGCGGGCGTTATTTGCCTAAACTGCACGCTTAGCCCCGTGCGCTGAAGAAGGAAAGGAACACCGATGCCGCCGTCCCGGACCGCTCTCGTGCCGACGCTGTGCGCACTCGCCGCGCTGCTGTTCGCGGCTCCTGCCGCCCGCGCTCAGGAGGGCACCACCTACCGCCCGGTCGTCCCGCCGCGGCCGACCGACACTCCCGGCAAGATCGTGGTCATCGAGTTCTTCTCCTATGCCTGCCCGCACTGCAACGACTTCTACCCGCTGCTGCAGCAATGGCAGGCGAAACAGGGCAAGGACGTGGTGCTGCAGCGCGTGCCGGTCGGCTTCGATCGCCCGGCGTGGGTCAACCTGCAGCGCGCCTACTACGTGCTGCAGGCGAACGGCGATCTGCCGCGGCTCGACGGCGCGTTGTTCCAGGCGATCCACGAAAAGCACCAGCAGCTCTTCGACGAGCAGAGTCTCGCCGCATGGGTGGGCAGTAACGGTGGCAGCGCCGAGAAGTTTGCTTCCGCCTACGTATCCTTCAACGTGAACAACCTGACGGTGCAGGCCGACCGGCTGGCCGAAAGCTACGGGGCGGACGCCGTGCCGACGCTCGCTGTGGACGGCAGGTACGTCGCGCTCGGCAGCACCTACGTCGAGATCCTCGCCAACGTCGATCAGCTCATCACCAAGGTGCGCGCCGAGCGGGCCGCCGTGAAACCCGTCAAGCACCCTTAGAGGGGCAGCGCGCTTAAGGCGCTAGCTTGGGTGCGGCGCCGCCCTGGTGCTCGGGGGCGAGAGTGAGCAGCTCGGCGCCCTCGGGAACGCGATCGCCGCGGGCAAAATGCACGCTCGCGACCGTGCCCGCACGCGGTGCGGTGATCGTATGCTCCATCTTCATGGCCTCGATCACCATGAGCACCTCGCCCGCGGCGACCTGCTGACCGACGCTCACCGGCACCGCGACCACCACGCCCGGAAGCGGCGTGGTCAACCCGCCGCTCGCGGCGCTCGCGGCAAACTCGTGGGTCCGCGGATCATCCGGCAGCAGCTCGTAGTGCTCGCTCGCCGTCCACAGGTGCACGGCGGAGTCGGTGACGAGGTAGCGCGCCTGCTGGCGCTGCCCGTCAATGCTCGCCGCGATCACCGCGGCGCTGCGGCTGACCGCCCCGAGCGCCCTGGGCGCGGCGCCGCCGATCCGAGCCGCGGCCGGCCGGCCGCGCGCGTACTCGAGCGACACCGCGTATGCCACGCCGCGCCAGGAGAACGTGTAGGTAATCGGCGTCGCGAGGTTCGGCGTGAAGGCGTCCTTCAGTTCCCAGGGACTCACGATCCCGCCGCGCGCCTCGTCGCTCGCCCCCGCGCCGTGCGCGGCGAGCGCCGCGAGGATCGCGACTTCGTCGGGCAGCGCGCTCGCACCGGCAAACTCCGCCGCCCCCTGGTCGAGCAGCGAGATGTCGTGGCGCACGCCAAGGAAGCGCGCGGAGCGCAGGATGCGCGCCAGCCAGCGCTCGTTGGTATGCACGCCCGCGCAGCAGGTCTCGCCGAGCGCGGCGGCGAGCCGCGCGGCCGCCTGCTCGCGGTCCTCGCCCCAGGCGATCACCTTGCCGAGGAGTGAGTCGTAGCAGTCCGGGACGCTGTCGCCGCTGGCGAACCCCGCATCGACGCGTACGTGTTCGCGTGCCGGCCACTCGAGCAGCTGCAGCCGTCCGGCGCTCGGCAGGAAACCGCGTTCGGGATCCTCCGCACAGACGCGCGCCTCGATCGCATGGCCGCGCCATGACACCTGCTCCTGGCCGAGCGGCAGCGGCTCGCCGGCCGCGACCCGCAGTTGCCACTCGACCAGGTCGAGCCCGGTCACCGCCTCGGTGACGGTGTGCTCGACCTGCAGCCGTGTGTTCATCTCCATGAAGTAGAACTCGCGTCCGTCGAACAGGAACTCGACCGTGCCGGCGCTCACGTAACCGATGGCGCGCGCCACCACCAGCGCGGCCGCGCGCAGCCGGGCGCGCACCTGTTCCGGCACCGCCGGCGCGGGTGCTTCCTCGATCAGCTTCTGGTGGCGGCGTTGCGTCGAGCAGTCGCGGTCGCCGAGGTGCAGGAAGTTGCCGTGCGTATCGGCGAACACCTGCACCTCGAGGTGGCGCGGTGCGGGCAGATAGCGCTCGAGCAGCAGCGTACCGTCGCCGAACGCGCTCTCGGCGAGGCGCCGCGCGGCGGCGAGCGCCGGCGCGAGCTCATCGGTCGTGCGCACGATCTGCATGCCCTTGCCGCCCCCGCCCGCGGCGGGCTTGATGATGAGCGGCAGCCCGGCGGCGTGCGCCGCGCGGGCGAGGTGCGCAAGTTCCTGCTGCTCGCCGGCATAGCCGGGCAACACCGGCACCCCGGCCGCCTGCATGCGCGTCTTGGCGAGGATCTTCGAGGCCATGGCGTGAATGGCGGATGCCGGCGGTCCGACGAAGATGAGCCCGGCGTCGGCGCACGCCTGCGCGAACGGCGCGTTCTCGGAGAGGAAGCCGTAGCCGGGGTGGATCGCGTCCGCGCCGCTGGCGCGCGCGGCAGCGATGATGCGCGCGCCGTCGAGGTAGCTCTCGCGTGCATTCGCCGCGCCGATGTGCAGCGCCGTGTCCGCCTCGCGCGTGTGGCGCGCGTTCGTGTCGGCGTCGGAATAGACCGCCACCGTACGCATACCGAGCCGCCGCGCAGTACGGAAGATGCGGCAGGCGATCTCGCCGCGGTTGGCGACCAGCAGAGTTCTGATCAAGCGCGCCTCCCTCAGTGCGCCTACATGCGGAACAGGCCGAAACTCGTCGGCTCCTGCGGCGCGTGACGCACCGCCGCGAGCGACAGCTCGAGCACCCGGCGGGTGTCCTGCGGGTCGATGACGCCGTCGTCCCACAGCCGCGCCGAGGAGTAGTAGGGATGCCCCTGGCGCTCGTACTGCTCGCGGATCGGCTGCTTGAAGGCCTCCTCCTCCTCAGCCGTCCAGTCGCACGCGCTGCCCTTGTGCTGCTCGCGCTTGACGGTGGCCAGCACGCTCGCGGCCTGCTCCCCGCCCATCACCGAGATGCGTGCGTTCGGCCACTGGAACAGCAGCCGCGGCGAATAGGCGCGCCCGCACATGGCGTAATTGCCCGCGCCGTAGCTGCCGCCGATGATGACGGTGAGCTTGGGTACCGCCGCACAGGCCACCGCGGTGACCAGCTTGGCGCCGTCCTTGGCGATGCCGCCCGCTTCGGCGCGCCGTCCGACCATGAAGCCGGTGATGTTCTGCAGGAACAGCAGTGGGATCTGCTCGCGCGCGCACAGCTCGATGAAGTGCGTGCCCTTCAACGCGCTCTCGGAGAACAGCACGCCGTTGTTGGCGAGGATGCCGAGCGGGTAGCCGCCGAGGTGCGCGAAGCCGCACACCAGCGTCGTGCCGTAGAGCTCTTTGAATTCCTCGAATTCGGAGGCGTCAGTGAGCCGCGCGATGACCTCGCGCACGTCGTAGGGCTTGCGCAGGTTCGCCGGCACCACCCCGTACAGCTCCTCCGCCGGGTAGCGTGGTGCGCGCGGCGCCTGCGGCGGCGCGGTCGACGCGGGCGGGCGCAGGTGCGCCACGATGCGCCGTGCGATGGCGAGCGCGTGGGTGTCGTTCTCGGCGTAGTGGTCGCACACCCCCGACTCGCGGCAGTGCACGTCGGCGCCGCCGAGCGACTCGGCGTCGATGTCCTCGCCGGTGGCGGCCTTCACCAGCGGCGGCCCGCCGAGAAACACCCTGCCGGCGTTGCGCACGATGACGTTCTCGTCGGACATCGCCGGCACGTAGGCGCCGCCGGCGGTGCACGAGCCGTGCACCACCGAGATCTGCGCGACGCCGAGCGCGGAGAGCGTCGCCTGGTTGTAGAAGATGCGCCCGAAGTTGTCGCGGTCGGGGAATACCTCGTCCTGCGCCGGCAGGAACGCCCCGCCGCTCTCCACCAGGTAGACGCACGGCAGGCGGTTGTCGCGCGCGATCTCCTGCGCCCGCAGGTGCTTCTTCACGGTGATCGGATAGTAGGTGCCGCCCTTGACCGTCGGGTCGTTCGCGACCACTACGCACTCGCGGCCGGCGATGCGGCCGATGCCGGTGAGGATGCCCGCGCAGGCGATATCCCCACCGTACAGGCCGTGCGCGGCGAGCTGCGAGAGCTCGAGGAACGGGCTGCCTGTGTCGAGCAGCACGCGGATGCGCTCGCGCGGCAGCAGCTTGCCCGCCCCCTGGTGCTTGGCGCTGGCGGCGCGCGAGCCGCCAGCGGCCGCGCGCTGCACCTCGCTCCTGAGCTGCTGCGTGAGCGTCAGCATGGCGGTGGCGTTGGCGCGGTATTCCGCGGAGTGCAGATCGACGCGCGTGCGGAGGAAGGGCATCAGGACTTGCCACGGTTGCCGGTTTGTCCGACAATCATACGATCACGGCGGACGCGAAGGCAAGCCCATGACGACGCTCGACTGCACCGACTGCGACTTCGGCCTGCCGGCTGAGATCGAGGAGATCCGCCGCCAGGTGCGCCGCTTCGCCGCGCAGGAGATCGCCCCGCGCGCCGCCCACATCGATCGCAGCAACGAGTTCCCGCGCGACCTGTGGCCGAAACTCGGCGAGCAGGGCCTGCTCGGCATCACCGTGCCCGAGCAGCACGGCGGCGCGGGGCTCGGCTACCTCGCGCACGTCATCGCCATGGAGGAGATCTCGCGCGCCTCCGGTGCGGTCGGCCTGTCCTACGGGGCGCACTCGAACCTGTGTGTCAACCAGCTGCGCCTGAACGGCAGCGAGGCGCAGCTCGCGCACTACCTGCCGAAGCTGCTGAGCGGCGAGCACGTCGGCGCGCTCGCCATGTCCGAGCCCGGAGCGGGCTCGGACGTGGTCTCGATGCAGCTGCGGGCCGTGCGGCACGGCGCCGACTACCTGCTCAACGGCCGCAAGATGTGGATCACGAATGGACCGGATGCCGACGTGTTCGTGGTGTACGCCAAGACCGACCCGAGCGCCGGGCCGCGCGGCATCAGCGTCTTCATCGTCGAGCGCGGCACGCCCGGCTTCGCCAGCGCGCAGAAGCTCGACAAGCTCGGTATGCGCGGCTCGGGCACCTGCGAGCTGCTGTTCGATGAGTGCCGCGTGCCCGCCGCCAACCTGCTCGGCGAGGAGCACCGTGGCGTGCGCGTCCTCATGAGCGGGCTGGATTTCGAGCGGGTGGTGCTCGCCGGCGGCTCGCTCGGGCTCATGGCCGCGGCACTCGACGTGGTGCTGCCCTACGTGCGCGAGCGCCGCCAGTTCGGCCAGCCGGTCGGTACCTTCGAGCTGATGCAGGGCAAGCTCGCCGACATGTACGCCGCGCTCAACGCCGCGCGCGCCTACGTCTACGCGGTGGCGCGCGCCTGCGACGCGCACACCGCGCGGCGCCGCGATGCGGCGAGCTGCATCCTGTTCGCGGCCGAGCGCGCCACCCACGCCGCGCTGGAGGCGATCCAGGCGCTCGGCGGCAACGGCTACATCAACGACTACCCGGCCGGACGGCTGCTGCGCGACGCCAAGCTCTACGAGATCGGCGCCGGCACCCAGGAGATCCGCCGCATGCTGATCGGCCGCGAGCTGTTCGAGGCGGCCGCTTGAGCGTCGAGTTCGACAAGGTGCAGATCGAGCCCGCCTACCGCAAGGTCGCCGCCGCGATCGGCGCCCGGGTGCTGTCACGCGCGCTGCGCGAGGGCGAGCGGCTGCCGTCCGAGATTGAGCTGGCGCGGCAGTTCGGCGTGCACCGCTCGACGGTGCGCGAGGCGCTGCGCGAGCTCGAGAGCCGCGGCCTGGTCGAGCGCCGGCCGGGCTCGAAGCTGATGTCGGTGAGCCGCCCGCGCCAGCACGCCGTGGCCGAGGGAGTGAGCCAGGCGCTGCTGCTGCACGACGTCACGGTGCGCGACCTGTGGGAGGCGCTGAGCATTCTCGAGCCGCCGCTCGCGCAGGCGGCGGCGCGCGCGCGCAGCGCGGCAGACCTCAAGTGCATCGCGGCCGCGGCGCAGGCCTTCGCCGCCGCTCGCGTGGACACCGAACAGGCGGTGGCGAGCACTGCGCAGGTGTTCCGCTGCCTCGGGCATGCCACCCACAACCCGGTGCTGGGCCTGGCGCAGGAGCCGCTGCTGCAGCTGCTCGAGCCGTCGCTGCGCGTCATGATCGACAAGGTGCCGCAGGCCCGCTCGCGCATCGCCACCGCTCACCGCCGCCTGCTGGAGGCGCTCGAGGCGCGCGACGCCGACGGCGCGCACGACTGGATGGCGCGCCACATCCGCGACTTCAGGAGGGGTTACGAAATCGCCGGTATCGACCTGCAGCTGCGCCTGACGGCCCGCTAGTTGCGCAGTGGGTCGCATTCCCGCCCGGGGAAACCCGGCACCCGCGTGACCTGGGTCTCCGAATGCGCCGCCGGGGGCAGCCGCGAGCCCCGCCGGCGCGTATGCTTCGGCCGCGAACTCGGTCGTCCTGGGCGGGAGTCATAACATGTTGGCGTTCCTCATCCTGCTGTTCCTGGCGCTGGCGCTCGGCGGCTACCTGATCGGCGTCTACAACGGCCTGGTGCGGGTGCGCGCCGCGGTGAAGCTCGCCTGGTCCGACATCGACGTGCTGCTCGCGCAGCGCCACGACGAGCTGCCGAAGCTCGTCGAGGTCTGCAAGCAGTACATGCAATACGAGGGCGGCACGCTTGAGCGGGTGATGCGCGCGCGCGCCGGCGTGGATGCCGCCCGCACCTCCGGCAGCATGAGCTCGCTCGGCACGGCCGAGCGCGAGCTGCGCAGCGGGCTCACCGGGCTGTACGCAGTGGCCGAGAATTACCCGCAACTGAAAGCCAGCGAGCCGTTCCAGCACCTGCAGGAGCGCATCAGCGGCCTCGAGACCGCCATCGCCGACCGGCGCGAGCTGTACAACGACGCGGCCAACACCAACAACGTGCGCATCGCCAGCTTCCCGGACGTGCTGATCGCCGGCATGGGCGATTTTCCGCCCGCGCAGCTGCTGCATTTCGAGACCAATCAGAAGGCGGACGTCGATCTCAAGGCGGCGTTCTCCGCCTGAGGCGCATGGTCAATCGGTGAGGTGACCCGGTGAGCGCACCGCAGCCCCCGCCCTACCCGGTGATCGCGCTCGTGGCGGGAGCGCTGGCGCTGCTCGCCCTGTTCCGCTTCTTCGTGCGGCTGCGCCGCGACCGCCTGGTGGCGGACACGCCGGCGATGCGGCTGCGCTCCGCCGCCCAGGGGTACGTGAAGGTTAACGGGCGCGCCGAGCCGGCCGCCCCCGCCCCCACCGGCGCGCCACTGAGCTTGCGCCCGTGCGTCTGGTGGGACTACCAGATCGCGCAGGAGGAGCGCGACTCCAAGGGCAACACGCGCTGGAATACGGTCGAGCGCGCATCGAGCGTCGAGCTGTTCAACCTGGTCGATGCGGACGGTGTGCGCTGCCTGGTGGGTCCGGTGTCGGCCGAAGTCACCCCCACCGTGCACAACGTCTGGTACGGCTATGGGCCGCGCCCCTCCGGGCCGCCCCCCGAACCGGCCCCGCTGCTGCATGAGGGCACCTGGCGCTACACCGAGCGGCTGCTCGGTGTCGGCGCGCAGCTGTGCGTCATGGGCGAGCTGCGCTCGCACTCGGAGGTCGGCGGGGATCCGAGCGCCGCCATCGCCGCGAAACTGCACGAGTGGAAGCAGGACCAGGGAGCGCTGCTCAAGCGCTTCGACCTCGACCACGACGGCCAGCTCAATGCGGCCGAATGGGAAGCCGCGCGCCAGGCCGCCGCCAGCGAGTCGCAGACGCAGACACTGCAGTCGTCCATCGCCCGCGTGAGCGTCATCTCCGCCCCGAGCAGCGGTGAGCCGTTCCTCATCGCGCCGCTGAGCTCAGGTCAGCTCGAACGGCGCGAGAAGCTGTTCGCCGGGCTGTACTTCGTGCTCGGGCTGGTCGGGGTGATCGTGTGCGCCTGGGCGATCAGCCACGCCGGCTGATGCCGCGCTCGGCGACGACACCCGCGCCGCCTACGCCTGCACCCACGACGCCCGTAGCGACGACGCCCTCGGGCGCGTGCGCAGTGCGCAGCGGCACGGCGCGATCGCTCCCGGCGCGGCCGGCCACCTTGATCGCCAGCAGTACCGGCATCGCCAGCAGCACCCCGGCAACGCCCCACAGCCAGCCGCCGATCCACAGCGCGAACAGCACCACGACGGAGTTGAGCTTGAGACGCCGGGCGAGAAACACCGGCTCCACGATGTGACCTTCCACGGTCGCGAGCGCCACGTAGCACGCCGCGACCAGTAGCGCCTGCGCGGTGCCAGGAAAGGTCACCAGCGCGACGAGCGTGACGATGGTGACGCCGACGGCCGGTCCGACATACGGGACGAAGTTCAGGATAGCGCCGAGCACGCCCCACAGCGGCGCGCTCGGCATGCCGAGCAGCCACAGCGTGGTCGCCAGCACCGCGCCGAAACACACGTTGATCAGCAGCAGCGTTGCGTAATAGCGGCCGACTTCCCGGCGGATGGCCTCGATGGTGCGCAGCCCGTGCAGTGCCGGCGTCCCGGCCGCGAACAGGCAGGTGAGGCGCGCGAGCGCCGAGGGGCCGGCCGCCAGCAGCAGGAACACGAATGCCATGACCGTCACGGTCGTGAGTGCCGCCCAGCCCGTGGCGGCGAAGATTTCCATCGCGGTCGGTACCAGCGGCGGCGCCGCCGCCGTGGCGGGGGCAGGCGCGTCGGGATCGGTGCCGGCGATGGCGCTCGCGCGCCGCGCAATGTAGTCGAGCCGACGCACCAGGGTCTGTGCCGGGCGCACCTTGTGCTCGATGGTGCGCAACAGGCGCGGCGCGCTCTGCATCCACGCCTGCGCCGGGGTGGCAATCCAATCGACCGTCGCACCGATGCCGATGGCGATCAGCACCAGCAGCACTGCGGCGCTCACGGCCCGCGGCACGTGGCGGCGGCGCAGCGCCTCGACGGTGCCGGAGAGAATGCACGCCGCCAGCAACGCCAGTGCGATGGGAATCAGCGCGTCGCGGCAGAAACGCAGCAACGCCACCGCGGCGCACAGCGCGATGATCCACAGCGGCAACGACCACGGCTGGCGGGTGCGTGCGGCGGGCTCGATCACCGCCACCTCCCCGTCTCGATGCGAACCTGCAGGCACCGCGCTCATCGGACGCTGACTGTGCCGCGGCCCTCGCCAGGGGCGCTAGAGGCCGTTGCAGCAGCGGCGTGTCGGTATCGTCTGACGCCGCTGAGGCCTGCGGTCGCCCGTAGGCCGACGCGGCTCCAGCGAACCTCTGGCGGCCGACGCGCGAGCGGCATACGCGCCTACAACTCCCTCAGCACCGCAGTCGGTAGAGTGCGCCAACTCGTGCAACGTGGGAGAAGGCCATGTGGACCATCCTGTTGATCATCCTGGTGCTTGCCCTGATCGGCGCCCTGCCGACCTGGCCGTACAGCGCCGGCTGGGGTTACTACCCCAGCAGCGGGCTGGGACTGGTCGTGCTGGTGCTGCTGGTGCTGGTGCTCATCGGCCGGCTCTGAGGCCTAGTGCCCGCCCTCCACCAGCAGCCCCGCATCGCGCAGCGCTGAAGCCAGCTGCGCCTCGACGCGCTGCGCCTCCGCGCGCGCGATGCGCTGCAGGTGCAGCGTCGGACCGGTGAGCACTTCCAGCCCGCGCTTCAGCACGCTGCCGGCAGCGTGGATGCCCGCCTTGTGCTGGTCGAAGCGCTGCGCCGGCGCATAGCGGCTCATGCCGACGTACACCCCGTATGGACCGCGGCGGCGCTCGGCGAAATCCAGCAGCACCAGGTAGACGTTGCAGCGGCCGCGGCGGGTGGCGCGGAAGGTGAGCGCCACCTCGTACACCGTCGGCAGGCAATCGACGTAGCGCATGGGCAGCCACTCGGGAATCGCGGCCGCGGCGCGCCGCCACAGCGCCGCGAGCGCCGCCTCGATGCGCGCGGGCATCTCGCCGCGCATCCACAACTCGTGTATGCAGTGCGCCCCCGCAGCGCCCGCCGCGTTCGCCAGCGCGACGCGCAGCTGCGCCTCGACGTGCTCCTTCGGCAGGCAGGCGAGCGGACGCGCCGCCGGCGGCAGCGACTCATCGAACAGCCCGCCGCGGACGTGGCCGCTCACGCGCCCGGGCGCAGCGCGCCGACACCGGCGCGCGCCGCCGCGAGCCACACGAGCGCACCGACGGCGATGGCGGCCGGCACCACCATCACCGCGCCGGCGAGTGAGCCGTGATCAGACAGGTAGCCGATGAGCACCGGCGAGGGCACGTCGCCCAGCAGATGGATGCAGAACATGCTGAGCGCCACCGCCGAAGCGCGCTCCCAGGGCGAGACGATGTTGACGATCAGTGCGTTGACGGGGCCGGTCGACATGAACAGCAGCAGCTCGGCGGCGACGATCGCCGGATAATAGACGCCGGGTGTCGGCGCGGTGAGTGCCAGCAGCGCCAGCGGCGCCGCGGCCAGCGTGACAACGCCGATGAACCACAGGTACGCCTGCCGCGTGAAGCGCAGCAGGTAGTCCCCGAGCCAGCCGCCGGCGAACGTGCCGACGAAACCGGTCACCAGCAGGATGGCGCCGAGCCCGGTGGTCGCCGCGTCGGGCGACACCCCGCGCACCCGCTCGAGAAAGGTCGGCATCCACAGCGCAAGCCCCCCGAGGGCGAAGGTGTAGGCGGCGTAACCGAGCACCACGAGCATGTAGGGCGGGCGGCGCAACAGGCCCAGGTACACCGCGACGGGGCTCAGCGCGGCCGGCCGCGCCGCGGCGGCCGCCGGCTCCTGCGCGCCGCGCGGCGGATCAGCAAGCCCGAGCACGGCGAACGCGAGCAGCATGCCCGGTGCGCCGGCGACGAAGAACGCGGCGCGCCAGCCGAGGTGATGACCGATGAGTCCGCCGAGCACGTAGCCGAGCGCCGAGCCCACCGGGATCGCCATGTTGAAGATCGCCATCACGCGGCCGCGCCGCGCGACCGCGAAGCAGTCCGCCAGCAGCGCGGGCGCGATCGCCACGCAGGCCGCTTCGCCGATGCCGACCAGCGCGCGTCCGGCGAGCAGCTGCGGGTAGTCGTGCGCGAGTCCCGAGAGCGCCGTGGCGAGGCTCCACAGGAACACGCCGATCGCGATCGGCCGGGTGCGCGCGCCGCGATCGCCCCACGCACCGAACAGCGGCGCGGCCACCATGTACACCAGCATGAACGCCGGGACCAGCCAGCCGATCTGTGTGTCGCTGAGGCTCATCGCCCCCTGCAGTTGCGGCACGATGGGCGGCACCACGTAGCGGTCGAGGTAATTGAGCAGGTTGATCGCGGTGAGGACGCTCAAGGCCCGAATGGCCGTGCGGCCCGCCGCTGCGTCGTCGCCCACTTGAGAGATCCCGCCTTGCGACTACCGGCGTGAACTGTACCTGAAGCCGCCTCAGGCGGGAGCGAGTTTCAGCCGCTCCAGATACTGGCGCACCGGCTCGCGGAAACCCTCGCTGCTGGTGACCGTGGTGCCGCCGGCGACCACCAGGATGAAATCCCCGCGTGGCGTGCGGCTCACCTCGCGCACGTGGCGCATGTTGACGAGACAGGAGCGGCTGATGCGCAGCATCGGCTGCGACTGGAAGGACTTCTCCGCCTGCTGCAGGGTGCTGCGGGCGTGGAACGACTCGCGGCCGATGGTGAGCCGCACGTAATTGCGGTCGGCTTCCACCACCTCCACCTGGGACACGTCCAGCATGTGCATGCGGCTGCCCGCCTCGGCGAGGACGCGCGGCTGCGCCTCGGCGCGCACCCGCGCGCCGCGTTCGAGCTGTTCGAGCAGCGCCGCGAGCGCGCCCTGGCGGTCGAAGCCACCGGCGCCCTCGGCGCGGCGCCGCACGCGTGCCACGGTGGCGCGAAAGCGCGCCTCGTCGAAGGGCTTGAGCAGGTAGTCGACCGCGCTTACCTCGAAGGCCTCGAGCGCGTAATGGTCGTAGGCGGTCACGAACACGATCAGCGGCAGGTGCTGCGGGTCGAGCGAGCGCGCCAGCTCCATGCCGGTCATGGAATCCATCTGGATGTCGAGGAACAGCACCTGCGGGGCGAGCGTGCGGATGGCGGCGAGCGCGCTGCGCGCATCGCCATACTCGCCCACGACGCGCAGGTCGGACTCGCGCTCGCAGCACTCGCGCACCGTGCGCCGTGCGGCCGGCTCGTCGTCGACGATGATGACGTCCATCAGGGCGGATCGGCGGGTGCGCGCGGCGCCGCGCCCGGCGCCGCGCCCGGTCCGTCGCGCAGCAGCGGCATCTGGATCTCCGCGAGCCACAGCCGCTCGTCGGCCGGCCCGGCCGTGAAGCTCGCGGCCTCGCCGAACTGTACCTCGAGACGCTCGCGCACGTTGGCGAGCCCGATACCGTCGTGGCCGGGCACGCGGCCCGGCGCAATGGTATTCAGCACCCGCAGGGTCAGGCGCTCGCCGCTGGCGAAGCTCTGCACGCGGATGCTCACCGCGCCCTCGTGGCCGGCCAGGCCGTGCAGCACGGCGTTCTCCACCAGCGGCTGCAGGATGAGGCTCGGCACCCAGGCGCGCGCCACCTCCTCGCGCAGCGGCACCTCGATGCTCAAGCGGTCGGCGAAGCGCTGCTGCTGCAGCTCGAGGTACAGCGCGACGAATTGCAGCTCGTCGGCGAGGCGCGAGAACTCGCGCTCGCCGGCGTTGAGCAGCCGGCGCAGCAGGTCACCGAGCTGCACCACCATCGCCTGGGCGGCGGGCGGATCCCAGGTGATCTGCCCGCGGATGGTGTGCAGCAGGTTGAACAGCGTGTGCGGCGAGAGCTGCATGCGCAGCGTCGCCAGGTGCGCCTGGGTGAGCGCGCGCTCGAGCGCCGCGGAGCGCAGCTGCGAGTCACGCAGCCGCTGGTAGAAAGCGAAGCCGGTGATGAGCGCGAGTCCGAAGCTGTAGGTCACCAGGAAGCTGGTGATGCTCGCCAGCCAGGTGGGCAGCTCCGCACCGGTCATGAACTTGTGCAGCCCGTACCAGCCGTGCTCTTCCTCCGGCATGTGGTGCCAGGAGCTGGTCACCAGCTCGCCGATCACCAGCGCCGGGGATGCGAGCACCGCGAACCCCAGGGCGCACAGCAGCTGGATCGGCAGCGCGCGCCACAGCCGCTGCCAGCCGGTGCGCAGCGAGACCCACATGCACAGGATGAACAGCGGATACAGCAACAGGTGCTGCACCAGCCGCGCATCCCAGCGCGCGAACACGTGCGGAATATTCTGGCTCGAGAGGCTCGCCTGCATGTTGTTCGCGTACATGACGTTGGAGAGCGCGACGTAGATCCAGAATGCGCTCAGCACCCCGAGCAGCGGGCGCAGGCCGGTGCGGCTGGTGAGCGGCGCGGCGAGTGCCCGCAGCGCGCCGGCGCGCCCGGCGGGCGCGACGCCCACCGGGGCAAGGGATTCAAGGGGCGAGACACTCATTGCACACTCACTGGCAAGGCCTGTTCAACTGCGGCCGGCGAACGGACCGCGCGTTCCCACATAGAGTAACGCCAGCCGGGGAAGCGCGTGCGCTGCTGGTCGCAATTGCGGGACGAGAGCGTCGGCCGCGGGGACGAGCCCGTGAGCGCCGCGCGAACCCGCGCGGCAGCGGCGCCCGCCGCCGCGCGCTGCGGGACGGAACGCGTAACACGCGTGCGCCACGCGCGCGGTACGAACCCGTGAATCACCGGGATCAACACGTTGCGCGGCATCTTAGCGGCGCCGCCGCGAAGGAGTCTCATATGCACGGTACGGAAATGACCAACACGCCAACCAACATTCAGTGGAGACTCCCATGAACCCGAGATTGAATCCGCGCACTTCGTTCTTTGCACTCGGCCTGCTCGGCATCGGCCTGCTGGCCGGCGCGGCCCAGGCAGCTACGCCCGGTGAAAGCGCGATCCGCGTCAACTACGGCGATCTCAACCTCACCACCACCGCCGGCAGCCAGGCGCTCTACGGGCGCATCGTCTCCGCGGCGCGCCGCGTGTGCGGAGCCGACATGGTCGACATCCGCGATCTGAACACGCTCGCCAGCGCCCAGCGCTGCGAGGCGCAGGCGATCGCCGGCGCGGTGCACCAGGTGCACAGCCCCGCGCTGGCGGCGCTCTCCAGCGCGCGTGCGCGCCAGGGCTGAAGCGGCGGCGCGCACTGTTGCCGGGCGGGTGGAGCTGCGACCACCCGCCCGGCGGCAGTTTACTCAAGCGGGCGGCAGGCGCCGCGGCCGCGCACGCTCAGCCGATCGCGGCGAGCTCCGCGGCACTCAATTGCACGGCGGCCGCCGCCACGTTCTGCTCCAGATGTGGCACGGAAGAGGTTCCGGGTATCGGCAGCATCACCGCAGACTTCGCCAGCAGCCAGGCGATCGCCACCTGCAGCACGCTCACGCCGTGAGCGCTGGCGGCCGCGTCCAGTGCCGCGCTCGAGCCTGACTCGAGCGTGTTCGCTGCGCCCCGCCCGATTGGCGCCCACGGGATGAAGGCCAGTCCATCGCGCGCGCACACCGCGAGCACGTCCTCCGCAGCGCGATCGGCGACGTTGTAGCGGTTTTGCACCGAGACGATCGGCACGACGCGCCGCGCGCGCTCGAGCTCCGCGGCGCTGAAGTTGGACACGCCGATGTGGCGGATCTTGCCCTCGCTGCGCAGGCGCGCCAGCTCCCCGATCGAATCCTCCAGCGGAACTTTCGGATCCACCCGATGCAGCTGGTAGAGATCGATGCGCGCGAGCTTCAGCCGCTTGAGGCTTGCTTCGCAGGCCGCGCGCAGGTGCTGTGGCCGGCCGTCGGGCGTCCAGTCGCCCGGACCGGGCCTGACCATGCCGCCCTTGGTCGCGATGATCACTCCGCGCGGATACGGATAGAGGCTGCGGCCGATCAGCTCCTCGCTCACGTCGGGCCCGTAGGCATCCGCGGTGTCGATGAAATTCACACCGAGCTCGATCGCGCGCCGCAGCACCCGCTGCGCCTCGGCCGGATCCTCCGGTGGGCCCCAGATGCCGGGCCCGGTGATGCGCATGGCGCCGAAGCCCATGCGGTTCACCGACAGATCGCCACCGACGCTGATGGTGCCCGCAGCGGCAGCAGGTACCGCAGCGGCAGCCGGTGCCGCAGCGGTCGGGGACGCCTTGAAGATGCCCGCCATGCCTGCGACTCCTGCCACGCTGCCGAGAATGGCCTGCCGGCGCGTCAGCTGTGCTCCAGTGCCCATGCGCGAATCCTAGGCCGGCGTGCCCGCGAACACCATGCTGCGCCTGCGAGATTGGTTGTATGCATTGCAAGAGAGCGGCTGGCATCGAGCAGGTAATGTCTTAAGTATCCTGGCCTCGGCGCCTTGGTAAGATGGTGGGATTGGCGCAGTGCGAGCGCGCCGCGCGAGATCGACGAACCAAGCAAGATGACACAGGCCACTTCGCAAAAAATGCCCCTCAGCGAGCTCTCGCGGCACGTCGGCGAGGAGATGGGGGTGTCGTCCTGGACGACGCTCGACCAGGAGCGCATCAACCAGTTTGCGCACTGCACCGGCGATCATCAGTGGATCCACACCGATGTCGAGCGCGCCGCACGCGAGAGCCCGTTCGGCGGCACGATCGCCCATGGCTACCTCACCGTGTCACTGATCGCGCCCACCGCGTTCGAGCTGCTGGTGTCGCGCGTCGAGCCCAAATCGGTGGTCAATTACGGGCTGGAGAAAGTGCGCTTCTACGCGCCGGTGCGCTCGGGCAAGCGGGTGCGCAACCGCATCAAGCTCGCGGCGGTCGAGGAGCGCGGCAACGGCCGTTACCGCGTCACCACCGAGAACACCATCGAGATCGAAGGCGAGATCAAGCCGGCGTTGATCGCCAGCGCCATCGCCATATTCATCGGCTGACGGCGCCTGCGGCGGCTCAGGTGCGCATGCGGCTCCCGGCCGGATCGTACACGGCGGCGCGTTCGGGCCGCGCACGGCGCCGCTCGCCGATGATCTCGATCTCGAAACCCTCGCTGGCTGCAGCGAGCGCCGCGGGGATGTAACCGAGCGCCAGCGAGCGCTGCACGCGATGGCCGAAGGCGCCGGAGGTCACCCAGCCCACCACGCGGCCGTCGTGCCAGATGGGCTCATCGCCGCTCGCATCCGCATCCGCCGCCTCGACGCTGAAGCTCATGAGGCGCAGCGCTCCGCCGCTCTGCTGCTCCTCGAGTGCGGCGGCGCGTCCGACGAAGTCGCCCTTGTTCAGATCTACGAAGCGTCCGAGCCCGGCCTCGTACGGGCCGTAGATCGGGCGGTATTCGCGCGCCCAGGTACCGAAGCTCTTCTCGATGCGCAGCGCGTTCAAGGCCCGCCCACCGAACAGCCGCAGCCCGTGCGCGCGGCCCGCGGCGCTCAACAGATCATAGAGCGCACGCTGATAATCCGTGGTCACCCAGATCTCGTAGCCGGGCTCGCCGGTGAAGCTGATGCGTCCGAGCAGCGCGGGCACCATGCCGATGTCCACCTGGCGGAACGACAGGAACGGAAACGCCGCGTTCGACAGGTCCACGCGCACCAGCTCCTGCAGCAGCGCGCGCGCGCCGGGGCCGGCCACCGACAAGCCGACATATTCCATCGCGCACGGGCGCACGCTGACGCCGGCCGGCGGCGGATGCCGCTCGAACCAGCGCCGGTAATAGCTTTCCGCCGCGTACGTGCAGATGAGGAACAGCCGCTCGGCGCCGAGGCGGCACAGCGTGAAGTCGCCGATCAGCTTGCCGCGCTCATTCAGCATGGGCGTCAGCGCGATGCGCCCCACCTGCGGCACGCGGTTCGCCATGACGTAGGACAGCCACTCCGCGCTGCCCGCTCCCGTGACCTCGAATTTCCCGTAGTTGGAGATCTCCAGCAGCCCCACCCCGTCGCGCACCGCGACGCACTCCGCGCCGACGTGGGCGTGGGCATTGGAGCGGTGAAAGGTGATCGTCTCGTTCGCTGCGGCGGCGCTCGGCGCGAACCACAGCGCGTGCTCCAGGGCGCAGTAGTCGCCGAACACGGCGTGCGCCGACAGCAGCCGCTCGTAGATGGGCGTGGTGCGCAGCGGGCGCGCGGCGGGCAGCTCCTCGTTCGGGAAGCGAATGCTGAAACGCCGCGAGTAGTTCTCGCGCACCTTGGCGTTGGTGTAGGCCAGCGTCGCCCAGTCGCCGTAGCGCGCCACGTCCATCGCCCACACGTCCGCCCCGGGATCGCCGTCGACCATCCAGCGTGACAGGGCCAGCCCGACGCCGCCGCCCTGGCTGAATCCGGCCATCACCCCGCACGCCACCCAGAAATTGCGCAGGCCGCGCACCGGTCCGACCAGCGGATTGCCATCGGGCGCGAAGGTGAACGGACCGTTCACCACCTTGCGGATGCCGACCTCGCCGAGCGCGGGAAAGTGCTCGAAGCCGATCTCGAGACTCGGTGCGATGCGCTCCAGGTCGTTCGGCAGCAGGCTCTGCGCGAATTCCCACGGCGTAGTGACGGGCGACCACGGCACGCCGGCGCGCTCGTAGGTGCCGAGCAGCATGCCGCCGCGCTCCTGGCGCGTGTAGATCTCGCCCTCGAAGTCGATGACGTGCAGCTGTTCTTTCTGGCCGCGCAGTGCCGGCAGGTCCTCGGTGATGAGGTACTGGTGCTCCATGGCGAGGACCGGCAGCTCGAGCCCGACCATGCGCCCGACCTCGCGCGCCCACAGTCCGCCGGCATTCACCACGTGCTCGGCGTGCACGTTGCCGCCCGCGGTGATCACGTCCCAGGAGCCGTCGCGGCGCGCCTTGAGGTCGAGCACGCGCGTGTGACGCACGATCTCGGCGCCGTTCAACTGCGCCGCCTTGGCGTAGGCCTGAGTTACACCCCACGGGTCGACGTGGCCCTCGATCGGATCGAACAGCGCGCCGACGAAGTGGCGCGGGTTCATGAGCGGAAAGAGCCGCGCGGCCTCGTCCACCGAGATCAGCTCGAGCTCCATGCCGAGATAGCGGCCGCGCGCCTGGGTCATCTTCAGCCAGTCGAGCCGCTCGCGCGTGCCGGCGAGCATCAGACCGCCGGTGAGATGCATGCCGCAGGATTGCCCGGAGATCTCCTCGAGCTCCTTGTAGAGATTGATGGTGTATTGCTGCAGCTTGGCGACGTTCGGGTCGCCGTTCACCGTGTGCATGCCACCGGCGGCGTGCCAGGTCGAGCCGCAGGTGAGCTCACCGCGCTCGATCAGCAACAGGTCCTTCCAGCCCGCCTTGCTGAGGTGGTAGAGGACACTCGCCCCCACCACACCGCCGCCGACCACCACTACGCGCGCGTCGCTCTTCACCTCGCCTCCTGACCGCTACGCCGCGCGCGCCGCCGCCACAGCCGCGCTCACTCGTTGGACACCGCGAGCTGCACGGGCGGCGTGGCCACCGCGGCGCGCATGCCGAAGCGCTCGATCAGCCACGAGCGAAACAGCGCGATGGCGGTATCGCCGAGCCCCTCGGGCTGCGTGGTGAGGTAGTAGCCGTAACCCGCATCGAGCGTCGCCTCGAACGGCCTCACCAGCCGTCCGGCGCCGATCTCCTCGGCGAACAGGTTCGGATCCACGAGCGCAATGCCCTGGCCGCAGAGCGCGTATTGCGCGGCGAGCACCGCGGTGTCGACCACCAGCCCGCGCTCCACGTCGAGCTTCTCCAGGCCCAGCTGCCGCGCGAACTGCAGCCACAGGAAGTGGCGCGGCTGGTCAGCGAGACGAATGTGCACGATCTCGTTCGCCTCGATGAAGGCGGCGAGATTCTGGCCGCGCTGTGCCGCGGCGACCCGCGGGTGGCACAGCACCGTCAGCCGCTCCGACCACAGCAGGTCGGTCACCAGGTCGGTCACCGTCGGGCGGGAGTAGACCACCGCCACCTCGACATCGCCGAGCGGCGGGCCGACGCCGGCGGGACTGATCAGATCGATGTCGACCTCGGTGCTGATACGGCGGAAATCGCGCAGGATCGGCACCGCCAGCTGCACCGCGAAGCTCGGGGCCATCTGTACCCGCAGCGTACGCTGCGTGGATGCCCCCTCGTTGCGGATGTCGTCGAGCGCGTGCTCGAGGCGGTCGAAGGACTTCATCACCGCCGGCAGCAGGTGCTGGCCGGCCTTGGTGAGGGTGAGGGCATGCGGCCGCCGCTCGAACAGCTGTGTGCCGGTGAGACGCTCGAGCGCGATGACGTGGCGCGACAGCGCGCTCTGCGAGATCAGCAACGCGTTGGCGGCGGCCGTGAAGCTGCCGTGCTTGGCAACGCCCTCGAAGGCGCGCAGTGCGTTCAGCGGCAGCCAGCGGCGGTCGATACTTTTCTTGTGCACCCCATGCTCCATGCTTTTTTTTCGTCCGGCGGAAGACCTTAGCGCTACGGCGCATACTCGCCCAGACGCAAGCCTCGCGCCAAGAGCCCGCCCCTCTCCAATGCCTTTTTTCGATGCGGCTAGTGAATTTCTAGGCTGTGACGACGGCCGCGGCTGATGCACAGGGCCCGATCGTCGTAAGTGCCGCTCCGGGGATGGGTCAGCTGCCCGATGAGGGGCGGCCACTTGCGACGCGCATCGCCTGAGCGGCCTGGCCGACGAGCGCACGCAACGGCTCGATGTAGTGCTCGTAGTTGCGCCAGCGCCCGACTGAGGTCGCGTTGAGCTTCTGCCGCACCTGCCAGCGGCTGGCAGTCATGACCACGCGCTCGGTGTGGTGAAATTCCAGGCAACGCGGATCCCACGGCAGGCCGATGAAGTCCACCATCCGCCGCGTCCAGCCGTGCTGATCGGCAATCAGCGCTTCATAGGGAACCTCGAGCAGCGCCGTCGCCGGGAGCACAGCTCGCCAGTGGCTGGTGATGCGCAGGTATTCCCCGTAGTAGTGCGCCAGGCTGCCCAGATCATTGGCGTGGGGTCCCATATCGAAAAAATTCTGAAAGTAAATCGATAAGCAGGTATCGATCGGATGGCGTTGCATATGGATGAACCGGGCGCGCGGCAATGCGGCGTGAATGAGTCCCACGTAGAGAAAATTAGCCGGCATCTTGTCAACCACCCGCGGCGCACCGCCGGCTAACGCCGTGACGCGCTCGAGATAGGCGCGTGCCATGCCCGGTATGAGGGTCGCGCCATCGTCGCTCTTGAGCTGCGCCTGCGCGAACGCGCCGAAGGCTTTATTCCAGAAGCGCAGCTCCCCCGCGCCGAACACCTGCGGGTGCGAGGCGAGGATCTGCTCGGCCAGCGAGGTTCCCGATCGCGGCATGCCGAGGATGAAGACCGGCAACTCGGAGGCACATGCCTCGCCGTGCTGCTGCCGCAGAACCGCTGCATCGCAGCTGCGCATGATCTGGTCGACGTGTCGGGTCAGCTTCGCCGCATCGTAGACCCGTCCATAGCGCTTGGTCAGCTCGTTGGCCCGGCGATAATGGCCGAAGGCCTGATCGTAGTGCTGCAGGTCGTCGCAGTACTTGCCGAGCGCATAGCGCAGACTGATCTCGTGCCCCACGGGTAACTGCCTTGCCAGCAAGCCTTCGGCGCCCCGCAGCCAGTCGCCGTCGGCAGTGGTCATTTTGCGATGGGTCGCCAGGCTGCAATAAACGGAAGCACAGTGCGGGTCGATCGCCAGCGCACTGTGAAAAAGTTGCTGCGCTTCCGCGAAACGCCCGCGGTCGGCATGCAATTCGCCGAGCAGCGCCAGTGCTTCGACGTTTTTCGGCACGAGCGCGAGCGCCTGCCGGCAGCTGGCCTCCGCCTCGCTGCCGCGCCCCTGCATACGCAGTGCCGTCGCGAGCCCCAGGTGCGCTTGCGCGTAGTCGGCGTGCAGCGCCAGTGCCTGGCGGAAGCTGACCGCAGCCTCCTCCAGGCGCTGCAACTCGCACAGCACGGTGCCGAGGCTGCAGTGGCTCTCGGCGCGCTGCGGATCCAGCTCAATGGCCCGGCGGTAAAGCGCGACCGCCTCGCGGCTTTCGCCCAGCTCGCGCAGCACGTTGCCGAGATTATTCAGCGCCTCGATGTAGGCGGGGTTCAGGCTCAGCGCACGCCGGTAGCTCAACGCGGCTTCAGCGCGTTGCCCGCGTTGCGCGAGCAGCAACCCCAGGTTGTTGTGCGCCATGCTCAGCTGCGGGTTGAGCGCAATGGCCCGCTCGCTTTCGAGCAGCGCTTCCGGCAGCTCCCCGAGCTGGCGCAGCGCGTTGCCGAGGTTGCAGTGTATGTCGGCATTCTCCGGGCTCTCCGCGAGTGCCAGACGGTAGGCGGCGGCGGCCGGCGCAAACTCGCCGAGCTGCAGCAGCGCGTTGCCGAGGTTGTTATGCGCCGCGGTGTAGTGCGGCTGGATCGCAAGCGCCTGCCGGTAGAGCGGCACGGACTCGGCCACGCGCCCCTGCGAGCGCAGCACATCGGCCGCCTCGATGAGACCTTCGGCCTCGGGCTGGCTGTCACGCACGGCAAGCGGGCTGCCGGGCCCGGGGGCAGCAGCGGCCGCAGCCGGCAGCAGGCCACAGCAGTGCTTGTACCTGCGGCCGCTACCGCACGGGCACGGATCGTTGCGACCCGGTTTCATGCTGCTCATCTTCATCACGATAGCGTGTCAGCGCGTCGCCGAGCGCCGCGCGCAGCGGCCCGAGCCAGGGTTCGAAGTGCCGCCACTGGTCGAGTCCCTCGCGGTAGATCGCCTGGCGGACCTGCTCGGAGCTCGCGGTACGTACGCTGCGCCGGGTCTCGTGGAAGCTGATGCACTGCGGCTCGAAGTCGAGCCCGCAGTACTCGAGGATGCGTCGCACGCTGCCTTCCAGGTCCTCGACCACATCCTCGTGATGCACGCGCAGGATGCGTCCGGCAGGCAGCGCGCGGTCCCAGTGGCGCATGAGCTCGAGGTAGGTGCGATAGTAACGTGCGATGTCGTCCACGCTGTAACTGAACTCCTGGCCCTGCGCGAACAGCTGCTTGAGATTGCTGAAGCAGCAGGCCATCGGCTCGCGCCGTGCATCGATGATGCGGGCGTTGGGCAGCATCAGATGGATCAGCCCCAGGTGGCGGAAGTTGTTCGGCATCTTGTCTATGAAGAACGCCCTGCCGGTGCGATAGATGCGCGTCGCCGCCAGGTACTCCTCGCCGAGTGCTTTGAACTCTTCCGCGCGCATGCTCGCGAGGATCGGCGGATACCGCGGGTTCTCCGGATCCGGGTCGCGGCCGCGCAGGCGCGTGACCATCTGCTGGATGTTGGGGAGCTCCTGGGTACCCTCCACCTGCGAGTGCGAGGCGAGGATCTGCTCGAGCAGCGTCGAGCCCGAGCGCGGCAGGCCGACGATGAAGATCGGTTCGCGGCTCGGTGAGCCCCAGCCGTGGCGGCTGGCGAACAGCTCACCGGTGCAGACCCGGATCTGCTGACGAGTGTTGCTCTCGATGATCTCGGGCCGGTAGCGGCACTCGGGACGCTTCAGCTGGTTGCCGAGCTCGTAGCAGCGGAACGATTCGGCGAACTCGCCCTGGTCCTCGAGCGCCTTGCCGAGAGCGAAACACAGATGGTAGCGATCGACGCTAGCGGTCGCGGCGGCGGCCAGCGCGCCACGTATCTGCGCCATCTCTTGCGCCGTGAAGCGGTAAGTCTTCAGGTTGGCGAGGCTCCAGTAGGCATCGCCGAAGTCCGGCCGGCAGGCGGCCGCGCGGCGGTACGAATCGATCGCTTCGGGCGTCTGCCCGAGCGTCTTCAGGGCATGGCCGATCGACAGGTGCACCTCGGCGTCGGCAGCCGTCCCGGTGAGCAGCTCCTCATAGAGTCCGATGGCGCGCTCGTGCTCGCCGATTCCCACCGCACCGGCGGCGTAGAGCGTGCGCAGCACGCGGTTGTCCGGATCGTCCGTCAGCAGCCGATCGAGCTCCCGGCGGGCTTCCTGGTAGCGGTGCAGCTCGACCAGCACCTCCGCGTACTCCTGGCGCGCGCTGCGGTAGTCCGGGGCGATCGCGAGGACGGCGGCGAGCAGCAGCTCGGCATCGTCGAACACCTTGTGTGCGATGCCGATACGCGCCAGCAGCCGCATGGCCTCGATGTGATCGCCGTGCTCGAGCAGAAACGCACGGATCAGCGACTCGGCGGCATCGAGATCGCCGTCGGCGAACAGCCCGGTGGCGACCACGATCGGCCGCGGCAGACTGCGCAGCGTCGCCACGTGGCTGCCGGCCATGCGGGCGTTGTCCGGCTGCGCGGTAAGGCGGTACAGCCCCTCGAGCATGCTCCAGCTTCCCGGCAACGCATGGTTGATGTTTACCGCGATGAGGAACGCCTCGATCGCCTGCGGCGCCTGGCGCAGCTCGACGAAGCAGCGGCCGCGCTCCTCGTAGAGGCGGCTGAAGCGCGGGTGATGCCGTTCGAGCGTGGCGAGGGTCTGCAGGGCAGCGGGGATGCGATGCAGGTAGCGCTGGGCGATGGCGACGCACAGCAGCCCATCGCGATCGCCGGCGAAGTCCGGGTGCAACCCCGCGGCTGCGGTCAGCACCGCCTCGAACTTGTGCTCGCGCAGCAGCGCACGCATGCCTGCCACGTCAGGCGCCTGGGCCGCGGAGGCGGCTGCGGCTGCGACGGCAGGTCCAGCCGCTGCGGGTGCGGGGTCGGTCACGTCCATGAGTGGTTCATAAAGAAAGGGCGGACCTGCGCGAGCGGGCCCGCCCTTCATTCTACTGTACCGGCTGACCCGCCGGCCGGCACAGCGGCTGCCGGTCAGAACTTGTAGCCGATCAGGAACATCACCACCCGCGGGCGCAGCGGAATTTCCGCCTTGATGAACTGCCCGGACGAGACATTGGTCGGCCCGTAGGCATTGGTCAGGTTGCTGCCGTTGATCTGCGCGGTCCAGTTGTCCTTGGCGACGCCGATGGCCCCGTCATAGGTCGTGAGACCCGGGATCGGGTACAGCAGCAGTGTCGTGACGGGCGGGCTGCCGTACTTCGGGTCGTCGCCGGGGAAGTAGTTCCTCGGCTCGTTGGTCATCGGGCCGGTATGGCTCGCACCAGCCCAGATGAACGGGTGGTAGCTGTTCACCTCCCAGTCATAGCGCGCCCGCAGGTTGAACATCCACGGCGGTGAGAACGCCGGCGGGGCGCCAAACGCACCCAGGTCACTGATGATCGGGACGCCGTTTTTAACTGCGAGGCAGGTTCCCGCAGGCGTCGGATTGTTCGCCGTCTTTGGGCTGGTGGCAACAACGCCAACCGACTCCAGGCAGGGTGAATTCGACTGGCTCGAGCTGTTGACCGAGCTCGATCCCTGCACGGTGAGGCCGTCGGTGATACGCGCCACGAACTGGACCTCGAAGCCCTTGATGATGAAGTCGGGTCCGTTGACATTGAAGGTCGTGTTGCCGAGCACCGTCGGCTCGAACAGCGACAACTGCACGTTCTGCCACTTCATGTAGTACGCCGAGGCGTTGAACAGCAGCCGGTGTTCGAAGAACTCGCTCTTCAGGCCGACCTCGTTGTTGATCAGGTTGTCGGAGTTGTAGCCCGCCGGTTTCAGGTACTGATCGGAGTCCTTGATGGCGCTGGAAAACGGCACCTCCGCGGCCAGCGAAGGCGCCTGCCCGGGCAGCGAGCTGGTGCGGTTGAAGCCGCCGGGGCGGAACCCCTGCGAGAAGGTGTAGTACGCCATCACGTCCGGCACGATGTGCCAGCTGACGTTGAGGCGGCTGCGGGTACCCTGTTCGGTCTTCGACAGATTGATGGGGAAGCCGCAACCTCCCCCGGCTGTGCAGGCGCCGTTGGGGTGATTGATGAGGAGAGGCTGAGTGGAGCTCTCGGTGTAGAACTCCGAGCCCTCCTCGAACTCGTCGTAGTGATACCAGCGCGTGCCGCCGCTCACTGTCAGCACCTTGGGGATGATGTCGAAATCGAGGGATGCGAAGAACGCCGTCTGCTTGTAACCGCGCTGCGCGTCCTCGCCGAACGCGGTGTTGCTGTCGGTGCGCAGGCTGGGGTCGGTCGCGAAGGCGCCGGGTACCGGTCCGACCGCCGACAGACAGAACGGCCCGCCGGCGTTGGCGGCCGCGAGGTTGGCCGAATTGCACTGCGGGATCGACAGGTAATTGAAGTTCATCTGGTCGTCGATGACGAACTTCTCCCAGAAGGCGCCGAACAGGCCGCGCAGCCGATAGTCCTCGTTGGTGCTGATGCGCAGCTCGTGGCTCTGGTGCTGGTTCTCGACGGTGTCCTTCCAGGAGCCTACCGGCGCATAGCATTGCAGGTTAGTGGCGGCGGCCAGCGGCGTACCGGGATAATTCGCCGGCTTGAAATACCCGGCACCCTTGCCGATGCAACCGTAGTACGAGCCCACGGTGCTGCGCATGTAGTTGGAATAGTCCTGCACTCCCTCGATGTTGCGCACCATGTAGCTGCCGGTGTAAACGGCTTTGAGACCGGCGAACTGGCCGTTCAACGTCCACGCGGTGCTCTCGTAACGATCCTTGTTGTACGCCGGCGTGAAGGCGGTGATCTGGTACGGCTGCAGGTTGACGCCGTTCGAGTCCTGCGGATAGGTGTAGAAATACCCGTCCGCCTCCATGTCCTGATAGTTCTGCTGCAGCAATAAATTCCAGTTGTCGTTGAACTTCCACAGGACCGACAGGCGGGCACCCTGGTAGTCGACCGTGTTGGCGTCGTTCTGCAGCAGCTGGGCGTTGTTGGCGGTAGGATTGCCTCCCCCGCCCGCGGACACCGGCAGCGTCGCCAATGAGCCGGGCTGAAAGCCGATGGTGCTCGGCACGTTGGAGATATAACCGCCCTGGTGCTCCGAGAACACCACCGCGCGCACCGCGAGGGTGTCCGGGATGAGCGGGATGTTGAGGACGGCGTTCAGCTGCGAGTTGGGATCGCCACCGGAGGTGTAGCCGTAGCCCGCAGTGAACTCGCCCGAGGTGCTGTCGAGCTTCGGCTTGTTGGTGATGTAGCGGATCGCGCCGGCCTGGGCGCCGCCGCCGAACAGCGTACCCTGCGGTCCCTCGAGAACCTCGACACGCTCCATGTCGACCAGGTAAGGATCGTTGTTGCGGGCCGGGAACTGCATCGACTGGTCGTCGAGATACAGCGCCACGTTGGGGAATGCCGCGGTGGTCGACTGCGACTGGTTGCCCGAGCCGATGCCACCCAGGCCGCGCATGAAGATGTTGCCGGTGCCCGGACCGTTACCACTGAAGGTCACGTTCGGGGTGTACTTGAGCAGGTCGTTGAAGTTCGTGACGTTGAGTTGGGTGAGCTGCTCACCGCTGATCGCCTGTACCGTGATCGGCACGTCCTGGATGTTCTCGGTGCGCCGCTCGGCGGTGACCGTTACTTCCTCGAGCTGGCCGCTCGGGGTGGCCGTAGCCGCAGCGGTTTCGGCGGCCTGCTGAGCGAAGACGATCGCAGTACTCGGTGCAGTCAGGATGGCCGCCACGGCCGCAGAGATCTTCGCATTAGGCTTCATCACGTAACCCCCCGAGGGTGTTTGGATTGGTTGTGAAATCCCCACGCGAAGGCTACCACCTGGCGCGTGCGACTCCCCGCATGACTTCTATACCACTCGCTTCGAGCGCGCTTGAACAAACGCGTCATCACAGCATCACGCAGCCGCTCGCGGTGCTCCCGTCCCGTCTGCCCCGAAAGCGACGCAGGCTTGCACGATCCCCCGCCTTCTTTAGCCTTTCACACCTTCCCCGGCGCTGAAAGTCGAGAAATTGAACACCCCCATCTGAAAAACGGATCGGGGCGGCTCGCCGAAGGGTACTCTAGCGGCGCGCTGCTGCCGGCGCGAGAGTCCCAACGCACCAGAAGCGCGTCGGCGCCTCTTGTGGTGCAAAAGCATCACTCGCGGATGGGACGCATCGGGCGGGGAGCTTCGCACGGGTTTGTTGCAGACTGGTGAATCGGTGCAGCCATGAGCCAGGCCCGCTACGTACTCGCCCTCGACCAGGGCACCACATCGACACGAGCCATCGCCTTCGACGGCGAAGCCCGCGCGGCGATGAGCGCACGGCGCGAGCTGCCCCAGCACTACCCCTCCTCTGGCTGGGTCGAGCACGACGCGGAAGACATCTGGCGCGATACGCTCGCCACGCTGCGCGAGGTCATCGCCGCGTGCCCCGGCGGGCTCGCGGGCATCGCCGCGCTCGGCATCACCAACCAGCGCGAGACGGCGCTCATCTGGGAGCGCTCCAGCGGGGTGCCGCTACAGCGCGCCATCGTCTGGCAGGACCGCCGCACCGCCGGAGAATGCGCGCGCCTTGCAGCCCAAGGGGTCGAGGCGGTGGTGCGCGCGAAGACCGGGCTGCTGATCGATCCGTACTTCTCAGCCACCAAGGTGGCCTGGATGCTCGACACCCATGCGGGTGCGCGTGAGCGCGCCGAGCGCGGCGAGCTCGCCTTCGGCACGATCGACAGCTTCCTGCTGTGGCGGCTGACGGGCGGGCGCGTGCACGCCACCGACGTGACCAACGCCTCGCGTACGCTGCTGTTCGACATACGCGCGCAGCGCTGGGACGAGGAGCTGCTGCGGCTGTTTCGCGTACCGCGCGCGCTGCTGCCGGAGGTGCGCGACAGCAGCACCCTGTACGGGGCGACCGACGCCAAGCTCTTCGGCGCGGCCATTCCCATCGCCGGCATTGCGGGCGACCAGCAGGCAGCGCTCGTCGGCCAGGCGTGCTTCGCCCCGGGCATGGCGAAATCCACTTACGGAACCGGGTGCTTCCTGCTGCTCAACACCGGCGACCAGGCCCTGCCGTCCGCTCAGCGGCTGCTGACCACTCCCGCCTACCGCATCGGCGGCCGCATGACCTATGCGCTCGAGGGCTCGATCTTCGTCGCGGGCGCCGCCATCAAGTGGCTGCGCGACGGGCTGCGCGTGGTGCGCGAAGCACGCGAGACGTCAACGCTCGCCGCCAGCGTGCCGGAGGATCACGGTGTCTACATGGTCCCGGCCTTCGTCGGCCTCGGCGCCCCGCACTGGGACCCGCTCGCGCGCGGCCTCATCTGCGGGCTCACCTTCGATAGCTCGCCCGCGCACCTGGCCCGCGCGGCCCTCGAGTCGGTCGCCTACCAGACCCTCGACCTGACGCAGGCCATGACGCGAGATGGCGCGCGGCGCACCGAGGCGATGCGGGTCGACGGGGGTATGGCGGCGAATGACTGGTTCTGCCAGTTCCTCGCGGACATTCTCGAGGCGCGCGTCGAGCGCCCGGCGGAAATTGAGACCACAGCGCTCGGCGCGGCGTTTCTCGCCGGCCTCGCCACCGGCTTCTGGTCCGACGTGACCTCGCTCGCAAGTACCTGGCAGGCCGGCGCGGTCTTCACCCCGCGCATGCCGCCCGAGCGGCGCGCGACGCTGCTGGCCGGCTGGCGCCTGGCGCTCGAACGCACGCTGCTGCGGCCGGCGCGCTGAACGCGCCGCGCAGATCCGCACAGCGTCGCGCGGCTGCAGCCCCGCCGGGCAGCCTAGAGCTTTGGCCGGTAGTCGGTCTGGATCTTGCGGATGCGCTTGTCGGTGCCGAAGAACGCGTGCCGCGACATGTCGGCGCTGAAGCGGCTGGCCGGCGGATGCCGGCCGAGACTCTCGGCGAGCGCGCGGATGTGATGCGGGCCGGCGCCGCAGCAGACTCCCAGATAACGCACGTCGAGGGCGCTCGTTTCGCGGCCGAAGTCGGCGATCTCCTGGCGCGTGCACACGAAGGGATCGAGCCCCACGGGAAAGGCGCGCGCGTTGCCACAGCAGGCGTCGGTGAGCGACATGAACGAGGGCTGCGCCGCGGTGGTGCGATAAGGGACCGGGAGGGCCGCCACGTGGCACTTCACCGCCGCGCGGATCTCCCTGATCAGCGGCAGCATGGTCGCAGGTCCGCGATGGCAGTTGAGGCCGACCACGTCCGCGCCCGCCGCTTCCAGGCGCCGGCAGGCTTCCGCCGCCGTATGCCCGTCGCGGGTCAGCGTCTCCTTGTGTATCGCGAGGGTAATGACCGCGGGCACCTTCGAGTACCTGCGAATCGCCTGCAGCGCCATGAGCGCCTCGCCGACCCAGGCGATGGTCTCGGCGACGAAATAATCGACGCCCGCCTCTACCGCCCAGCCGACCTGCTCAGCGAAGATGCGCTCGACCTCCTTGAGCGCCGCTGGATCGGTCGGGTCGTAGATGTTGGTATTGCACAGGTCACCGGCGAACAGCGTGCCGGTGCGGCGCGCCACCGATTTCGCGATCTTCAGCGCCGCGCGATTCATCGGCACCAGGTCCTTCTCGCGCCCGATGACCTTGAGCTTCTCGCGGTGCACGTAATAGGTGAGCGCCTGGGTCACGTCCGACCCGGCATGCACGAAGTCCATGTGCAGCTGCTCCACGACCTCCGGGTGATCGAACAGCACCTCGGGAACGAACGCGCCGGCTTGCAGGTAGCCGCGCCGCTCGAGCTCGAACACGTACCCTTCCGCGCAGATCACCGCGCCCTGGGCCAGGCGGGCCAGCAGGTCAGGCCCGCCCTTGCCTGCCGGGCGTGCGCCGGCGCTGCCGGTGGCGCGCGCGGCCTTCTTCACGGCTGTCCTGACGGCTTTTCTGCGGCCGCCGCCTGGCGCGCGGCCTGCGGCTCCGACCTTCTTCTTCCCCTTCATCGGCGTCTCCGTTGAATATGACCGGGCATGCGCAGGCGCTAAAGGCGCGCTACATTCTAATAGCGACCCCCGGGCCGCCGATGCCTCTTTTCGATGGGGCTATTCAATTTCTAGACTGGGATGGCAAGCCATGACTGTGGAAGCTTTCACCCCGTGAGCACCGCCGCCGTGCAACGCGACCGCAGCGCCTGGGAGCGCCTGGCCGCAACTCTCAAGCCCGAGGGACGCGCCTTCATCGGCGGACGCTCCGTGCCGGCCCGCGACGGGCGCGTGTTCGAGGACGTGAGCCCGATCGACGGGCGCTCGATCTGCGCAGTGGCGCGCTGCGGCGCCGAGGACGTGGCGAGCGCGGTGAGCGCGGCGCGCGAAAGCTTCGAGCGCGGCGTATGGCGGCGCATGGAGCCGAAGGAGCGCAAGCGCATCCTGCGGCGCTTCGCGGAGGCGATGCGCGCGGACGCCGACCGCCTAGCGCTGCTCGAGACGCGCGACGTCGGCAAGCCGATCGTCAACTCGCTGGCGGTCGATGCCGTCAACAGCGCCGACTGCATCGAGTACTACGCAGAGTTCGCCGACAAGCTCTACGACGAGGTCGCGCCCACCGGCCCCAACGACCTTGCCCTGGTACGGCGCGAGCCGCTCGGCGTGGTCGCCGCCATCGTGCCGTGGAACTACCCGCTCATCATCAGCTGCTGGAAGGTGGGACCGGCGCTGCTCACCGGCAATTCGGTGGTGCTGAAGCCGGCCGAGCAGTCGCCGCTGTCGGGCATCCGCCTGGGCGAGCTCGCCTGCGAGGCGGGCGTGCCGCCGGGGGTGTTCAACGTCGTGCCGGGACTGGGCGAGGAAGCCGGCCAGGCGCTGGCGCGGCATCCGCAGGTCGACCTCATCACCTTCACCGGCTCGACCGAGGTCGGGCGGCTGATGCTGCGCTACGCGGCCGAATCGAACCTGAAGCGCGTGGCACTCGAATGCGGCGGCAAGACTCCGCAGGTGGTGTTCGCCGATGCCGACCTCGAGGCCGCCGCCAGCGGCATCGCCTGGGGCATCTATTACAACAGCGGCGAGACCTGCCACGCGGGCTCGCGGCTGATCGTGCACGAGAGCGCCAAGGATGCGCTGCTGGAAGCGATCCGCCGCATCACCGCCACCATCACGCTCGGCCACCCGCTCGATCCGGCGACGCAGATGGGCGCGCTCATCGATGAAGGCCACATGCGCCGTGTGCTCGGCTACATCGACAGCGGCGTGGCGGACGGTGCCCGCATCGCGCTCGGCGGCCGGCAGGCGATGAAGGAGACCGGTGGCTTCTACGTCGAGGCGACCGTTCTCGATGGCGTGCGGCCGGAGATGAAGGTCGCGCGCGAGGAGATCTTCGGCCCGGTGCTCGCGGTGATGACCTTTAGCGACGAGACGCAGGCGGTGCGGCTGGCGAACGACACCCCCTACGGCCTCGCCGCCGCGGTGTGGACCGCCGACATGAATGTCGCGCATCGCGTGTCGTCGGCGCTGCGCGGCGGCAGCGTGTGGGTGAACTGCTTCGATCGCTCCACCATGGCCACGCCGTTCGGCGGCTTCAAGCTCTCGGGCTCGGGGCGCGATCGCTCGCCGCACGCCCTCGACAAGTACTGCGATCTCAAGACCATCTGGACGGCCTACTCGTGAACGCCTCGCTCTCCCCCTCCGACCCAGCCCCCGCGACGGCCCCCGCCACTGCGCCGAACCGCGCGCCGCCGGAAGGCCTGCGCCGCCATGTCGGCGCGCTTCTCGGCAGCTATCGCCCGGGACTGGCGCTGCCCGGGGCGTTCTTCAGCGACGAGACGCTCTTCGAGGCGGAGATGCAATACGTCTTCGGACGGCACTGGCTGTTCGTCGCCTCGGGGCCGGAAATCCCGGAAGGCGGCGACTACCGCACGCTGCAGGTGGGTCCCTGGCCGATCTTCATCCTGCGGCGCGACGACGGGTCGATAGCCGCCTTCCACAACACCTGCCGCCACCGCGGCTCGCGCATCCTGCAGCAGGATGCGGGCGTCGCCGGCACAAATCTCCAGTGCCCGTACCATCGCTGGACGTACGACATGCACGGCCGGGTCATCGGCTGCGGCGAGACCGGGGAAGCGCCCGAGGGGCAACGGGGCCTGAAGCCGGTACACGTCCGCCAGCTCGCCGGCCTCATCTTCGTGTGCTTGGCGGACGAGCCGCCGCAGGACTTCGAGGCGATGGCCGTACGGATGCGGCCCTACCTCGAGCCGCACGGGCTCGCGCACGCCAAGGTCGCCAGACAGGTCGACATCATCGAGCACGGCAACTGGAAGCTGACCATCGAGAACAACCGCGAGTGCTTTCACTGTGCCGGCCATCCGGAGCTGCTGTGCTCGCTGTTCCACTTCTTCGGCGAGATCGACGAGGCGCGCATGTCGGCGCACGAGCGCGCGGCCTATGGCCGCTACCAGCGCGCGCGCGAGGAATCGCAGGAGCTCTGGGAACGCGCCGGCCTGCCGTGGCAGAGGATCGAGGAGCTCGCCGGGTGCGCGACGGCATTTCGCACCGAGCGGCTGGTGCTCGACGGGGCCGGCGAGTCGATGACACCGGACACGCGGGTCGCATGCCGGCGGCTGCTCGGGGAGCTGCGCGAGCCACGCCTCGGGACGCTGCACTACCACACGCAGCCGAATGCCTGGTTCCACTTCCTCTCCGATCACGTCCTCACCTTCGCGACGCTGCCGCTCGAGCGCGGCCGCACGCTGGTGCGCAGCACCTGGCTGGTGCACGCCGACGCGCAGGAAGGAGTCGACTACGACGTGGACAAGCTCACCAGCGTCTGGAACGCCACCAACAGTCAGGACGCCGCATTCGTCGCCGAGACGCAGCGCGGAGTCGCAAGTCCGGCCTACCTGCCCGGCCCGATCGCGCCGAGCGAATACATGGTGCAGCTATTTCACACCTGGTACGTGGAGCGTCTGCAGGCGCAGCTCGGCCTGTGAGCGTCCCGACCGTGTGCCGGAACGCGCGGCGCATGCGCCGGCTACACCGGCGTTGCGGCCATGTCCAGGTGCAGCGCGTTGCCGCGGTAGGGGTGGCGCGCGATGACGGCCTCGTTGAGCTCCACGCCGAGTCCCGGCTCGGTCGGCGGGATGACGTAGCCGCTCTCCCAGCGTATCGGCTTGACGAGCACCTCGGCATGAAAGCCCTGCCAGCGCTCGATACCCTCGAGGATGAGGAAATTGGGGCTGCAGGTGGAGAGCTGGATGTTAGCGGCGCCCACCACCGGGCCGCAGTACAGGTGCGGGGCGAGCTGCACGTGCTGCACCTCGGCCAGCGCTGCGATCTTCTTCGCCTCCAGGATCCCGCCGACGCGGCCGAGGTTCATCTGCAGGATGGCGGCGGCCTGCGCGCGCAACAGCCGCGCGAACTCGTACTTGGTGGCGAGCCGCTCGCCGGCCGCGATCGGGATGCGCGTCGCGCGCGCCACCAGCGCCATCTCCTCGGGGGCATCCGGCGGCACCGGCTCCTCGAACCACAGCGGATCGTAGGGTTCGAGGCGCCGCGCCAGCCGTATCGCGCCCGCCGCGGTCATCTGGCCGTGCGTGCCGAACAGCAGATCCGCGCGCGTGCCGACCGCGGTGCGCAACTGCCGCACGAAGCGCTCGCACAGCTCGAGCGCAGCGAGCGACAGCTGGCGGCCGTCGAAGGCCGAGTACGGGCCCGCCGGGTCGAACTTGAGTGCCGTGAAGCCCTGCGCCAGGTACTCCGCGGCGCGCTCGGCCGCAAGGTCCGGGTCCTGGTAGACGTCGGTCTTGTCCCCGGGGCGCGCATAGATATAAGTGTAGGAGCGCAGCCGCTCGTGCACGCGGCCGCCGAGCAGGTTGTAGACCGGCTGGCCGGCCTCCTTGCCGATGATGTCCCAGCAGGCCATCTCGAGCGCCGACAGCACCGCCATCAGCGCCAGATCCGCGTGCTGGGTGTAGCCTGCGGAGTAGACGCGCCGCCAGATACTTTCGATATTGTGCGGGTCCTCGCCCTCGAGATAACGGCCGAAGGTGTCGACGAGCATGCGCGCGACAACGTCCGGGTGAAACGGCACGCAGTACGCCTCACCGATGCCGTGCACGTTGCCGTCGGTGGTGAGCTTGACGAACACGAAATAACGCCCGCCGACACCGGGCGCCGGGTTGCCGGCGATGAAGGTCTTGATGTCGGTGAGTTTCATCGCGCGGGCCGTTTATAGCATATGGGCGATTACGACTACATCGTAGTCGGCGCCGGCTCGGCCGGCTGCGTGCTCGCCAACCGCCTGTCCGCGGACCCTGCGCAGCGCGTGCTGCTGCTGGAAGCGGGCGGCTCGGATCGCACGCCCTGGATCCAGGTGCCGATCGGCTACGGCCGCACCTTCAACGACCCGCGCTACAACTGGATGTACGAGGCGCAAAGTGATCCGGCGCTCGACAACCGCCGCACCTTCTGGCCGCGCGGCAAGGTGCTCGGCGGCTCGAGCTCGATCAACGCCATGGTGTACGTGCGCGGGCAGCCCGGTGACTTCGACGACTGGCGCGACGCCGGCAACCCCGGCTGGTCGTACGCTGAATTGCTGCCGTGGTTCAGGACGCTCGAGGATCACGACCTGGGCGCCTCCGAGTTTCACGGCGCGGGCGGCCCGGTGCATGTGAGCGACGTGTCGGCGAGCGTGCATCCGCTGTGCGGCGTGTTCCTCGAGGCCTGCGCGACACGCGGCATCGCCCGCACCGCCGACTTCAACGGCGCGCGGACGGAAGGGGCGGGACTGTGGCAGGTCACCATCAAGGACGGCGTGCGCGTCTCGTGCGCCAACGCCTACCTGCGCCCGGTGATGGGGCAGCGGCGCAATCTCGAAGTGCGGCTGCGCGCGCACGCGACGCGCATCGTATTCGACGGCCGGCGCGCCAGCGCGGTCGAGTACCTGCGCGGCGGCACGCGCCAGGTCGCGCACGTGCGCCGCGAGGTGCTCATTGCCGCCGGCGCCGTCAACTCCCCGCAACTGCTGGAGCTTTCGGGTATCGGCCAGGGCGAGCGTCTGCAGCGCTTCGGCATCACGGTCATCGCCGATACGCCGGCCATGGGCGAGGGCCTGCAGGATCACCTGGCGGTGTCGTATTTCTACCGCTCGCGGGTGCCGACGCTTAATGAGCAGCTCGCGCCGCTGCTCGGCAAGATAAGCGCGGCGCTGCGCTATGCGCTCACGCGGCGCGGCCCGTTCGCGATGAGCGTCAACCAGGCGGGTGCCTTCGTGCGCAGCCGCCCCGAGCTCACCCGCCCCAACCTGCACATCTATTTCAACCCCGCGAGCTACAGCACCACCACCTCAGGGTCGCGCCGGCGGCTACTCAACCCCGACCCCTACCCCGGCTTTCTGATGTCGTTCAACACCTGCCGCCCCACCAGCCGCGGCAGCGTGCACATCCGTTCGCCCGACCCGCTCGCGAGCCCCGCGATCGTGCTGAACTCGCTGGCGACGGCGGCGGATGTGCAGGACGTCTACGACGGGGCGCGCGTGGTGCGCGCCATCGCCTCCGCCGCACCGCTCGCCGCGGCAGTCGCCAGCGAGCGCGAGCCGGGGGCAGCGGTGCAGTCGGACGAGGCGGTGCTGGCGGATTTTCGCGCGCGCGCGGGCTCGGTGTTCCACGCCTCCTGCACCTGCCAGATGGGCGCGGATCCGCGCCGCGCGGTGCTCGATGCGCGGCTGCGGGTGCGCGGGGTCGCCGCCTTGCGCGTGGTGGATGCGTCGGCCTTTCCGAACGTCACTTCCGGCAACAGCAACGCGGCGACCATCATGCTGGCCGAGAAGGCCGCCGACCTGATTGTGCAAGACAGTCGCACGCCTCCGGGTTAACCTGCCCCGGCAGCACCGACCAGGCGGCGAAACGACATGAGCGAACTGCAATCGGGCGTGGCCTCCGCCGTCGGCGCGGCGCAGGGCGCGCCGGTGCCGCAATCGGCGACGCTCGTGGCCCGCTGGTACGTGCTCATCATGATGTGCCTGGTCTACACGCTCAGCATCGCCGATCGCTACGTCGTGTCGACGGTACTCGACCCGATCCGCATCGAGCTGCACCTCACCGACAAGGGTGTTGCGCTGCTCACCGGGGTCGCGTTCGGCCTGTTCTACGTCATCCTCGGTTTCCCGCTGTCGTGGCTCATCGACCGCTACAACCGCCGCAAGATCGTCGCGGTGTGCCTGGTGGTATGGTCGGTGATGACGGCAGTGTGCGGCCTGGCGAGCACCTCGCTGCAGTTCTTCCTCGCCCGCGTCGGGGTCACGGTCGGTGAGGCCGGCGGCACGCCCGGCGCCAACTCACTGCTGTCGGATTACTTCCCGGCGACGCGGCGCGCCATGGCGCTCACGGTCTTCTCCCTCGGCGCGCCGATCGGCGCCTGGGTCGGCTACAACGTCGCCGGTGCCATCGCCGATCAGTACGGCTGGCGCGCGGTGTTCTTTGCGCTCGGCATCCCGGGCGTGCTGGCGGGCCTCGCCGTATGGTTCACGGTGCGCGAGCCGCGGCGCGGCTGCCTCGACAGCGGCGACGACGGCGAGGCGCCCTCGGTCGGCGAGACCATGCGCTTCCTATGGCAACAGCGCTCGGCGGTGCACGTGATGATGGGTACCGCGGTGTGCGCGCTGTGGGGCTGGGGGCTGATGTTCTGGACGCCGACCTTCCTGCAGCGCACCTACCACATGAGCATCGGCGAGGCGGGCTCACTGACGCAGAACATGCACCTGTGGGGCGGCGGGATCGCCACCGTGGCCACCGGCTGGCTCATGGCCCGCAGCAGCATGGTCGATGCGCGCCGCATCGTGTGGCTGCTCGGGGTGGGCACTGCCATCGCCACCGTCGCCTCGGGGGTGGTGTACTACACGCGCGACCTGACACTGGCGCGCGCCATGCTGTGGATCTTCATCCCGGCGATCTACTTCTACATCGGCCCGGGCTTCGGGCTGCTCAACAACCTGGCGCAGTGCCGCATGCGGGCGATGTTCTGCGCCATGGTGCTGTTCCTCGCCAACCTCGGCAACCTCGTGATCGCGCCACCGCTGATCGGCGCGCTGAGCGACTGGTTCGGACGCACGCACGCCTCGAACGCCGACTCGCTGCGGCTCGCGATGCTGTGCCTGGCGCCGACCGGTCTGTGGGCGGCGGCGCACCTGTTCCTCGCGGCGCGTGACATCCTCAAAGACCAGGAACGGGCACGGGGCTTTCCGTACTGAGCCGCCACCGCACCGGCCGCACCGGTGGCACGATGAACAGCCAGCCGACGAGCCCGAGCAGCGCGACGATACCGGCGAGCCACAGCGCGCCGTCGTAGTGTCCGGTCGCCTCCACCAGGTAACCCGTGACGACCGGCGCCACGACGCCGGCGATGTTGGACACCGCGTTCTGCACCCCCATCCAGCGGCCGCTGGCGGTCGGTCCTGCGAAGGTCTGCACCAGCGAGCACACCGCCGGCGCGTTCAGCCCGTCCATGGCACCGGCGGCGAGCAGCAGTAGCGCAGCGACGCCGAGCGGTGCGCCGTGCGTGCCGAGGAGACAGGCACCCACTCCCACCGCGCTCGCCATCAGCGCGCTCTTGTAGGCGCGGTTCGCGCTCGCCCCGCGCCGGATCCACGCATCGAGGAGCCAGCCGGTGGCGAGCACGCTCACCGAGTCCACGACGTAGAACCCCGCCGTGAGGTGCGTCATGGAGATGAGCGATAGCCCGCGCTCGTGCACCAGGTAGAGCGGCAGCGACGTGAACACGAAGTAAAACGCGTAGTTCGAGCAGAAGTTGCCGAGCATCGTGCCCCACAGCGCGCGCTGGCGCAGGATGTCGACGAACTTTGGGCCCGCGGCCGCATCGCTTGCCGCGTGTGCCGCCGCCACACGGCTCACTGGGGGCTGGCGCATCTGCCGTACCCAGGGGATCAGCCACAGGAGCGAGGCGAGACCCAGCGAGATGAACATCGCGCGCCAGCCGTAGCGCACCATCAGCAGTCCGCCGAGGAACGTGCCGAGCGCCGGGCCCACCATGCCGCCGAGCTGCAGAATGCTGGTGGCGCGTGCGCGGTGGCGGTCGGAGACGCGCTGCGCCAGCAGCGCGAGCGCACTGGGATAGGTCACCGACTCGCCGACGCCCATGAAGAGCCGCGCCGCCACCAGCGCGGTTATCCCCGAGGACAGTCCGGTGAACACGGTCGAGACCGACCACAGCGAGAAGCCCGCGGCGAGCACGCGCGCAGCGCCCAGCCGGTCGACGCACCATCCCATGAGCGGTTGCGAACCGACGTACGCCCAGAAGAACGCCGACAGCATCCAGCCGAGCTGACTGGGCGTCAGGGCGAGCTCCTTTTCCAGAAGCGGCGCGGCGGTGGAGATCGTGCCGCGATCGACGTAGTTGATCATCAGTGCCGCGCCGAGCAGCACGATGAGCGCATACGGGGCTCGCGATGGCGCGGAGGCGCCGGGCGCTGCACCCGACACCGTTAAGTACCGGTTCCGTGCTCGGGGGGCGTCGCGATGGCGATTGCGGTCAATGTCACCCGGATCACGCGCTGCCCGCGGAAGGTTTCCTGCACGACACCACTCTATTGGGGCTTGCCCGTGTCCGCCTTGTCGGCCATGAGCACCTCGGCCTTGAGGTGCGTGCCGCCCACCACGTACTGGTTGGGAATGCAGGTCGACTCGTACTGCACGTTGCGCGTGGCAAAGAGCGGCAGGATGCGCTGCTTGATCTGCTCGATGAGCTCGCAGTCACCGGCCACGTCGAGAGGATCGCGCTTGGCGGTGAAATCGACCAGCTTCCAGTGCGCGCTCACCGTCTGGGCCGGTGGCGCCTCGGCGGCAGCCTCCCCTGCAGCCGCGGCCGGTTGCAGCACATTCACTTTAATGTGGACGCTCGGAAAGGGGCTGGGGCGGCCGAGTCCCCCGGCGCAGCCATACTCGTTTACCGCCAGGTCCGGGCGCGCGCCGAGCATCAGCAGCGTCCTCCTCATCTTGTCCTGCAGCCCGTCGCAGGAGTAGTGCACGGTGAATCCCATGAAGACGAAGCGCAGCTCCCTTGGCTTCCAGACCGCCGAGACCGCCGCTTCGCCCCCCGCGGCGGCCGCCGGCGGATCGGACCGCACCGCAGGACTTGCGCACACCGCCGCCACCGCTGCGATACAGAGAAAACCGGGAACGCCGCCAGCACCGAGGATGCGCATAAGTGAAGTCTCCGGCGTCGAACCAACGCCCGATGTTACGTGAGCGCACCTCGCGGTGCGAGGCACGGGTTCGATGAGCAACGTCCAGCCTGACTTCACGCTGACGTGTCAGAGCGCCAGAGCTAAGAGTAAAGTGTTCCCTGCCCCCACCGACGAGAGCGCGACCATGCCTGCGAGCCGCATCCTGACCCTGGCGCTGCTCGGCGCCGCCGCGGTAGTTGCCGCGACGAGCGACGCGCAGCAAGCCCCCGGCAATCCCCTGGATGTCGTCCCGGACAAGATGCCCTTCGACATCCCTTATGGACCGCCGATCACGCTCGAGCGCGCCAACGCGGTCATCGCGGCGGCGGTCGCCGAGGCCCGCAGGCACGACTGGAAGCTGAACGTGGCCGTGGTCGACTCGGGCGGGAACCTTGTGGCCTTCGAGCGCATGGACGGTGCGCAGCTCGCCTCGATCGCAATCTCCGAGCATAAAGCGCGCGTCGCCGCCACGTTCCGCCGCGAGACCAAGGCCTTCGAGAACGCGGTGCAGCAGAACGGCTCCACCTACGTGCTGACGCTCGACGGCGTGATCGCCTCGCGCGGCGGCATTCCGCTCATCGATGCCGGCAAGCTCATTGGTGGCATCGGCTGCTCGGGCGGCACGGGCTCGCAGGACGAGGTGGCCTGCATGGCGGCTGTTGCCGCCCTTAATAAGAAGTGAGGCAGGCCCGCGCCGTCGCGGGCCTTACCCGTCATTGCTGAGGCTTGCTCGGCGGAGGCGGCTGGTCGCCCGGCGGCGGCTGGCCGCCGCTCTGCCCACCGGAGCCGGGCGGCGGGTGGTGCTCCGCTCTGGCATGCGCCATGGCGTCGCTGCAGGCCTGGGACACTTGGTCCTTGTGCTCTTTGAGGCACTCGATGATGCGGCCGCCGCCCGGCTTCACATCCGGGCACAGCTTCTCGACGTCACCCTTGCAGGCCTCGCGCGGCCCTCCTCCTCCTCCCGGGGGCGGCGCGTTCTGCGCCTGCGCGGCGATGCTGAAAAGGCAGGCACAACTCAGCGGAATCAACCAGCGTTTCATGAGTAACCTCGTTGCGATTAATGCGCGCCTGGTGCCGGCGCAGCGTGAACGGCGCTGACGTATGATAACCGTAGATGGGTGAGTTTTCGCCAAGGACTGCAGGCGCGTTGGGTGCGCTGCTGTGTGTGCTGGGAGCGGCGCCCTCTCCTGTCGTTGCCGATTCGCAGGCACCGCCCGGCGGCGCCTGGCAGAGCCTGCGACCGCAGCTGTACGGTACGCGTCCGATCGGCGAGGTCGGCGATGAGTCGATGAGCGTTTCGGGACCTGCCAGCACGCCCGATCCGTCCGCAACCCCGATCGTGGTGCAGTTCGGCAAGGAACTGGCCGGCAAGGTCCGGCAGGTCCGTGTCATCATTGATAACAATCCCTCACCAATCGTTACCACCATGAGTCTGGCCACAGGGCTGCCGGTGGATGAGATCGACCTGCGCGTGCGAATCGATCGTTTCACCTCCGTGCGCGCCATCGCCGAGACCGACAGCGGCCGGCTGGAAATGCGCAGCATCTGGGTGAATGCGAGCGGGGGCTGCTCCGCACCTCCGGCGGCCACGCAGGGCGGAGCCCTCGGACAGATCCGCTTCCGACCTTCGACCGACGGGCACGCGGTGCAGATCAGCATCCGCCACCCCAACAACTCCGGTTTCCAGGTCGATCCGGTGAGCGGCGATTTCATCCCGCCGCATTTCATCGCCCACATCAAGCTGTCGGCCGGTGCACGCGTGCTGATGGAGGCCGACACCGGCATCTCCCTCAGCGAGAATCCGACGCTGCGCCTGGTGACGGGCGAGCCGCTGCCGGCGCCGCTCATCGTCGAGGCGACCGACCTGCCGACGCAGTCGCGCTTCGCCGCGACCTGGAACGGCGCCGGAGCCGCCCCCCATTAAGAGCGTCCCGCGGGCGCCGCCCCACTCGATACGCTCCATGAGCGTTGCACGCGCGCTGCTGCGCTCACTGCCGGCCTGGGTGTGGCTTGCGGGCGCGGGCACAGCCACCGCCGCCGACGCCCCGGGGGCCTTAGCTGTCGCCGAGATCGCACCCGGTGACTTCGTGCACTACGGCAAGCCGCTGCCGCTCGAAGCGCAAGGTCACGACGACATCGCCAACATCGGATTCATCGTCGGACGTCGCTGCGTCGCGGTCATCGATACCGGCGGCTCGATGCGTGTCGGACGCGCACTGCGCCGCGCGGTCGCCGCGCACACTGCGCTGCCGGTGTGTTACGTCATCAACACCCACGTGCACGTCGATCACGTGCTCGGCAATGCGGCATTCGCCGATACGCCGGCGCACTTCGTCGGGCACGCGCAGCTCGCCGACGCGCTCGCACGCAGCCGGCCGTTCTTTCTCGCCACCTATGCCGCGGACCTGGATGCGCCGGCCAGCACCGCGCAGATCATCGGCCCCGACGAGAGCGTCGCCGTCGGCAGCGATCGCACCCTCGATCTCGGGGAGCGGCGGCTCACGCTGCACGCCTGGCCGAAGGCGCACAGCGATTGCGATCTCACGGTCTACGACGTCGGCAGCGGCACGCTGTGGACCGGTGACCTGCTGTTCGTGCAACGCACGCCCGCGCTCGACGGCAGCATCACCGGCTGGCTCGCGGCGATCGATGCGCTCGCGGCGCTGCCGCACGTGCGGCACGTGGTGGCGGGGCACGGCGAGGTGACGGGCGAGCCGGCCGCTGCTTTCACACCCGAGCGGCTCTACCTGCGCACGCTCCTGCAGAGCGTGCGCGCGGACCTTGCGCAGGGCAAACCGCTGCAGGATGTACTGAAGGATCCGCCCGAAGCCGGTAAGTCGCACTGGCTGCTCTGGGATTCGACGCACCCGCGCAACGTCACCCGCGCTTACCAGGAGCTCGAGTGGGAGTGATGCGCCGGCGCGAGTTCCTCGGCGCGTCGGTGTGCGCAGCGCTGGCCGCTACTGCGCGGGCCAGGGTCGTCCTGGAACCGGACTCTCGCGCCGCCCGCGTCGTCATCGTCGGCGGCGGCTTTGCGGGAAGCTGTTGCGCACTGCACCTGCGCAGCCTCAATCCACACCTCGCGGTCACGCTGATCGACGGGACCGACACGTACGTCACCTGTCCGATGAGCGATGCCGTCGTGGCCGGACAACGCGCGTTAGCTGCCATCACCGTGCAACGCAGCGGACTTGCGCGGGCGGGCGTGCGCTTCGTGCCGGATGTCGTCACTGCCATCGACCCGACGCGGCGGCGCGTGCAGCTGCGCAGCGGTGGAGTCATTGACTACGACAAGGCGGTCGTGGCGCCCGGAATCCGCTTGCTGTTCGGCGCCCCGGACGGCTACGACGAGGCGGCGTCGCTCCTCATGCCGCACGCGTGGCAGGCGGGCGCGCAAACGCAGCTGCTGGCGGCGCAGCTGCGCGCCACCGCCGACGGCGATACGCTGGCGATCAGCGTGCCGACGGGGCTGATGCGCTGCCCGCCGGGTCCTTATGCGCGCGCCGGCATGATGGCCGAGTGGCTGCTGCGGCATCGCAAGCGCGCCAAGATCCTGATCTTCGACGGCAACAATCACTTTCCCCGTCAGGACGTATTCACCGCCGCCTGGAACAACCTTTATCCCGGCATGATCGAGTGGCTGGCGCCCGGGGACGGCGGCAGCCTCACGCGCGTCGACGTGCGCGCGCGCACGCTCTACAGCTCGAGCGGTGCGCACCGCGTTGCGCTTGCCAACATCATCCCGCCGCAAGCTGCGGGCCAGTTGGCCGTGGATGCGGCGCTGGCATCCCCCCATGGCTGGTGCCCGGTCGACGCCCGCAGCTTCGAGTCGCAGCTCGTCCCCCACATCCACGTCATCGGCGACGCGTGCATCGCCGGGGCCATGCCGAAAGCGGCCTCGGCCGCCGCCAGCCAGGCGCGCCAGTGTGCTGCGGCAATTGCAGCCGCGCTCGACGCACGCACCGTGCCGCAACCCGCTTACGACAGTGTCTGCTACAGCCTGCTGGGGGAGCACGCGGCGTTCGCCATCCGCGCCACCTTCGAGGTTGCAGACGGGCAGATACGCCAGATCGCCCCCGGTGCGGATGCGCCCGACGATCTCGCCGTGAGCGCGCAGCATGGCCAGGAGGCCGAGGATTGGTACCAGCAGTTGCGCGTGGAGTGCTTCGGCAGCTGAGCCTTGGGCGCAGGGCGGGATCACCGGACGGTGCGCCGCGCGCAGCGCTGCGTCAGAATGAACGCCGGCCGACCGATGGCCGTTCCCGGAGCAGGTCATGAGTGCGGAGCGAAACTACGGCGCGATGTGGCTGCAGGCCCTCGAGCTCGCGGAAGAAGCCGAACGGCTGCAACGCAGCTTCCTGCGCTACCTCGGCCCCGACGCCGAGGGCATCGGCTGGGAAGCGCCGGTCGACATCCATGAGACCCCCGATGGGCTGACGCTGTTGTTCGCGCTGCCGGGCGTCGCCCCGGAGGACATCGAGGTGCAGCTCGATGCCGACGGCCTCACCGTGCGCGGCGTGCGGCCACTGAACCTCGGCGACCGCAATGCGGTCGTCCGGCGCCTGGAGATCCCGCACGGCCGCTTCGTGCGCCGGCTGTCACTGCCGGGAGCGGAGGTGAAGCTCGCCGATTCGCAGTACGTCAACGGCTGCCTGCAGGTGCGGCTGGTATGGATGAACCCGCGATGAGCGCCACCGCCCCCGCCGCCCCCCGGCCGCGCATCGAGCTGCCGCCCCTGCCCGCCGACGCGGTGCCCATCGTGCCGATCCGCAGCGTGGCGCTGTTTCCGGGCGCGGTGGCGCCGATCGCGCTCGCCCGCGAGGCGAGCATCGCCGCCGCCCAGGAAGCGGTGCGCGCCGGGCACAAGATCGCACTGCTGGCACAGCGCGACCCGGCGACCGAACAGCCCGCGGCGACGGACCTCTACAACATCGGGGTGCTCGCCACGGTGCTGCGCTACGTCACCACCCCGGAAGGCGCGCATCACCTGATATGCCAGGGCGAGAGCCGCTTCCGCGTGGTGGCGATGCTGCGCGAGACGCCGTACTTCGCCGCGCGGGTGGAGCCGATCCCGGAGCCCGCGACGGGCGGTGCGGAGATCGAGGCACGCTTCACGCTGCTCAAGCAGCGCGCGCTCGAAGCCCTGGCGCTGCTGCCGCAGCCGCCACCGGAGCTGCAGCGGCTCATCGCGGGCATCGACGCGGCGGCGCCGCTGGCGGACCTGATCGCCAACTTCATGGACGCAAGCCCCGCCGAGAAGCAGGACATCCTCGAGACGGTCGATCTGCAGACCCGGCTCGACAAGGTCATCCAGCTGCTCACCCACCGCGTGGAAGTGCTGAAGATCACCAAGAACATCAACGAGCAGACGCAGGCGGCGCTCGGCGAGCGCCAGCGCGAAGCGGTGCTGCGCGAGCAGCTGCACCAGCTGCAGAAGGAACTCGGCGAGAGCGAGGACAGCGAGGGTGCGCTGGCGGAGCTCGACAAACAGATCAGCGCCGCCGGCATGCCGCCGGAGGTCGAAGAGCACGCCCGCAAGGAGCTCAAGCGGCTCGGCCGCATGAACGAGGCAAGCCCCGAGCACGGCATGGTGCGCAGCTATCTCGACTGGCTGGTGGCGCTGCCGTGGAGCAGGACCAGCGCCGAGGACATCGACATCGAGCGCGCCCGTCAGGTACTCGACGAGGATCACTACGGGCTCGAGAAGGTGAAGCGGCGCATCCTCGAGTATCTCGCAGTGCGCAAGCTGAACCCGCAGGGACGCAGCCCGATCCTGTGCTTCGTGGGACCCCCGGGCGTGGGCAAGACCTCGCTCGGCCAGAGCATCGCGCGTGCGCTCGGACTCAAGTTCGTGCGCGTGAGCCTCGGCGGCGTGCACGACGAGGCGGAGATCCGCGGCCACCGGCGCACCTACATCGGGGCGCTGCCCGGCAACATCATCCAGAGCCTGCGCAAGGCCGGCACGCGCAACCCGGTGTGCATGCTCGATGAAATCGACAAGCTCTCGGCGAGCTTCCACGGCGATCCCGCCTCGGCGCTGCTCGAGGTGCTCGATCCGGAGCAGAACTCGACCTTCCGCGACAACTACATCGCCCAGCCGTTCGATCTGTCGCGCGTGCTGTTCATCGCCACCGCCAACGTGCTCGACACCATTGCCGGACCCTTGCGCGATCGCATGGAGATCATCGAGCTCAGCGGCTACACCGAGGAGGAGAAGCTCGAGATCGCCAAGCGCTACCTGGTGCAGCGCCAGCTCAAGGCAAACGGACTCACCGCTGCACAGTTCTCGGTCACCGATGCGGCGCTCGCCCGCATCATCAACGAGTACACGCGCGAGTCGGGCTGCCGGGCTCTCGAGCGGCAGATCGGCGCGCTGGCGCGCAATGCCGCCATGCAGATCGCCTCCGGCAAGGCACAAACGGTGGCCTTCGATGCGGCGGATCTCGATGCGGTGCTAGGAGCGACGCGTTTCGAGAACGAGGTCGCGCAGCGGACCAGCGTGCCGGGCGTGGCCACCGGACTTGCGTGGACGCCAGTCGGGGGCGACATCCTGTTCGTCGAGTCGGCGCGCGTGCCCGGCAATGGCAAGCTGATCCTCACCGGGCAGCTCGGCGATGTCATGAAGGAGAGCGCCCAGGCGGCGCTCACTCTCCTGAAGTCACAGGCGGCGGACTTCGGCATTGACCCCAAGCTCTTCGAGCACAGCGACGTCCACGTGCACGTGCCCGCCGGCGCCATCCCCAAGGACGGACCGAGCGCCGGGGTTGCGATGTTCGTGTCGCTCGCCTCGCTCTTCAGGAACGCACCGGTGTGCTCGGATGTCGCCATGACCGGCGAGATCACGCTGCGCGGCCTGGTGCTGCCGGTCGGCGGCATCAAGGAGAAGACCATCGCGGCGGCACGCGCCGGCATCCGGCGCGTGATCCTCCCCGACCGCAACCGCCGCGACCTCGAGGACATTCCGGCGAGCGCCCGCGCCGTGCTCGAGTTCGTGTGGGTCGAGCGCGCGGCGCAGGCGCTCGACATCGCCCTCGGAGAGACGGCGCCGGCAGCCGAGGCGCCCGCAGCGGGCCGACACGCGGGCCGCGCCGCACGTTCCACCGCGCGCAAGGAGGCTCCCCGCCAGCCCGGGGCGAGGCTCGGGTCCGAACGCTAAAGAGTGCCGCCGCGTCTTGCACGCTGCGCAATCGTTAACAAACGGTAAGGGAACGCGCAGGGGCCGCAGCACTCAAAAGCGTTGACGGACTTTCCCGCGTCACTTACCGTGAGGAAGTCCTCCGCGCGGTAACGGCAGTCGATGAGCCGCACCAGCTTGCGGTTCAAGGCGGAGTACCCGCCGGGACTGCCGTGCAGCGAGCTTCAGCACGCATGAGGCGCCCACATGAATTTTCTGCACCTGTCGGCACACGCTCCCTCTGCCCGACCCCTGCGGCCGGCGACGCTTGTTCCCGCCGTGAAGCCCGGCGACGCCGCGGTCACCGTGATGACGGACTTCGCGCACGAGCACCCGATCACGGTCAACGAGGAGCGCCCTATCGAAGATGCGCTCAAGGACATGATCCGCTTCGGCGTGCGTGCGCTGCTGGTCTGCCGCGGCGACACGGTCACCGGACTGATCACTTCCTACGACATCCAGGGCGAGCGGCCCATGAAATTTCTGCACAGCTCCACTTACACGCGCCATGACGAGCTGCTCGTGGGCCACGTCATGACTCCGTGGGAGCAGGTGCCGGCGCTCGACTGGGAGGAGCTTGCCGAAGCCACCGTGCGCGACGTGCTCGCCCTCTTCCACGAGACCGACGTCACCCACCTGCTGGTGATGCAGCGGGCCGCTGGCGGCTCCTCGCTGGTGCGTGGTGTCATATCCAGGACGCGGCTCGAGCGACAACTCGGCGGATAAAATCGCCTCCTGCCGGGGAGCGCAGCGGCAAGCCTCCCGGGAGTCAGGCGCCAAGGAGCGCCGGCAGGTCCGCAAGCGAGGTGACCTCGTGGTCGGGGCGACCGGGGAGCCGTTCGGGGCGCTGCCCGTAGCGATTGCACCACACCACCCGCATGCCGAATGCCGATGCCGCGCAGGCATCCCAGGCGTTGGCTGACTGAAATGAGATCGCCTGACGGTCGATCCCCAGCCGCGCGACCGCGAGCTGGTAGACGTGCGGATGTGGCTTGTAGACGCCGACCTCCTCGACCGAGAGGATCGCGTCGAACATCGCGCCGATCCTCGCCCCGTCGACCGCGGCGCGCAGCATGTCGGGGGACCCGTTGGAAAGGATGGCGAGTCTGAAGTCCGCTGCCTTCAGGCGCTGCAGCACCGCGGGGACTTCCGGGAAGACATCGAGGGTGAGGTAGAGGCTCATCAGGCGCTCGCGCAATCCCCGCGGCGCAAAGCCGAGCGTCTCGAGCGCAAAATCGAGCGCATCGCCCGTCACCTGCCAGAAATCCGCGTGACGCCCCTGCGCTGCACGCAGCCAGGTGTACTGCAGCTGCTTGTCGCGCCACAGGGATGCGAGTGACCCGAAGCGCTCGCCGAGCACGTCGCGGCAGGCGGCTGCAGCCGAGACGTAGTCGAACAGCGTGCCGTAAGCGTCGAACACGCAGGCGCGGATGCCGGTCAGGGATGCGGCCATCGCAGCTCCCTCCGCCGGGACAGCCGGACGCCCGGCGCTATCGTCAGAAGAACGCGATCGACTGCGGGGCGGCCTTGAATACGCCGATGCATTGTCCCGCCGTCCCGGTCACCAGCCAGTTGTGCCCGATGAATGTCTGCTGGACCGCCCGATCGCCGGGCGCCAGATGGCGATAATGTATCGGCTCGCCGTGAAAGCTCAACCAGTAGATCTCCAGCGGCTCGGCGCTGCGATTGACGAACGTCACGCCGGTAGGGTCCCTGGATGGAGGGGACGCGTAGTTCGCCGGGTTGTCGCATAACCGGGCTGACGGAAGCTCATCGCAACTCCTGACGCTGGACGCCGAGCCGATCGCGCAGGCGATCTGGTAGCCCGCCGGTCCATCGAGGGGCGCACCGGCCTGTGCCTTCACGGTCCTGGCCGCTGGTGTGAGCGCAGCGGACTGGTCCGCAACCGCGCAGCGGGTCACGGTCCAGTCGGTGACCATCCCCGCCGCGGCGAAGCAGCGTCCGACGCCAGAGTCGGGGCCGACGGGATCGCCGCCGTGCGCACTGCTGAGAAAGCGCTGCAGCACGCTGTCCGCGCACAGCCCGGATGGATCCGGGCGCTGCTGACGCTGCATCAGACTGCTCAAGTTCGAGCGCACCATGAAGCTCGCGTGGGGCGACTGGCATCTGATCACCAGCCCGTCGGGATTCGCACTGGCCGTAGAACGCTCGGCGCGAGCAAGGCCCTGTTCGGCCGCAATGCGAACCTTCAGTGCCTGCAGCAGCTCCGGAACGCTCGGCGCCGAGCTGGCGAGCCAGGGGATCTCGCGCGAGTCGACGACCAGGGCTGCGCCGGTGACGCGGTACTGATGCGGGAATCGTCCGCCCGGTGAGCACTGCAGGTCCGGCGACAGGCTGCAGATCGGCAGCGACCCGACGTTCACAATGCCGGCACAGTTCTCCTCCACCTGGATGCTGAGCACGCCGGCCTCATCGAGCCGGTAGCTGCCGCGCCCGGTAAAGACGCACACGCCACCCTTACCGCCCGGTGCCGTCAGTGTCACCCCAGTCGGCCTACCGACAAGCGCGCTCACCGCGGCTTCGCTTTCGGCACCAGCGGCGGTGTGCAGTAACTCACCGGCAAGCGCCGCGGCGGGCGTGCCTGAGAGGACCAGCCACACCAAAGCGCGGCTTATCGATGCACGAGGTCGTTTCATGCGCGGACTACAGCAGCTTTCCGCCTGCTGCGCCAAGCAGGGCCACCACAAACCGTGACGCCAGTTGGGAAACGGGTCACAGGGCTTGGCGCTCGTGGCAGTTTTTTCCTCCGGGTTCGTGAGCGCCGCGGAGCGACTGAGTTCGGCGCTCAGGCGAATCCGGGCAGCGCACGGCGTGCGGTACACTCGTGACCAGGGAGCGTGAGGATCAGCCTGCCGCAGTGCGGCAGCGCTCGTCACCGCAGCACGTGGGCGCCCGGGGGATCCATGAAACTACGCTATAAAATCCTCAGCATTCTCGCCCTCATCGTGGCAGCGGGAGTGGTGACAGGGGCGCTCCTCATGAGCCACACCACCGCCTGCGGCCCGGAAGCGGCCCCCCCGGCCGGCGCCACCCTGATGAAGGGCATCGTCCGTCGTTGCTACGGCTCACCCGAAGTCGTCAGGTATGAAGACCTCGTCAAGCCCACTCCTTTAGATAACGAAGTCCTGGTCAAGGTGCACGCGGCCTCCGTCAACCCGCTCGATTGGCATTACCTGGAGGGCAAGCCGTACATGGTGCGCATCGACAGCGGCTTCGGCAAACCCCAGAACCCGCGCCTCGGTGTCGACTTTGCCGGCACCGTCGAGGCGGTCGGCAGCAAGGTGACGCGCTTCAAGACGGGTGATGAGGTGTTCGGCGGAAAATTCGGGGCGTTCGCCGACTACGTGGCGGTTCGCGACGATCGCGCCGTTGCGCTGAAACCCGCCAACATGACGTTCGAGCAGGCCGCTGCCGTGCCGATCGCGGCCATTACCGCGCTGCAGGCGGTGCGCGACAAGGGACTTGTGCAGGCCGGACAGAAGGTCCTGATCAACGGCGCCTCGGGCGGTGTCGGTACCTTCGCCGTGCAGATCGCGAAGTCATTCGGCGCGGACGTGACCGGGGTGTGCAGCACGCGCAACGTCGAGCTGGTGCGCTCGATCGGCGCCGATCACGTCATCGATTACACCCGCGAGGATTTCACCGCGGGCACGGAGCACTACGACCTGATCGTCGACAACGTCGGTACGCACTCGTTGTCCGACTACCGGCGCGTCCTCAGTGCCAATGGCATCTACGTCATGATCGGCTCGACAGCTCCCGGCAACTGGTTCGGCTGGGTCGTGGCGCCGATCGAGGGCATGGTCATGTCGAAGTTCGTGAGCCAGAAGTTCCGCATGATGCTGGCAGATCTCAACAAGGACGATCTGGCAACCCTCGCGACGCTCATGCAGTCCGGCAAGCTGACACCGGTCATCGACCGGCGTTACAAGTTGAGCGAGACCTCCGAAGCGCTGCGCTACCTGGAAGCCGGGCACGCCAAAGGGAAGGTCGTACTGAGCGTTGAGTAGCGGGGCGAGACCTCGCCGCCACAAGCTGTCCGCGGGGCCATCCTGGGAAAATGACCCCTAACGGATGGGGTTGACGGCCGTCGGTTCGGCGCCCGGAGCCAGCCGCGTGCGTGGCTCGTCGAGGCTCACACCGCAATATGGACAGAAGTTCGGCTGCGGCTTCAGGCCCGGCACCCCCAGGATCATGGCGAGCTGCCCAAGACGCACGACACACCGCGGACACTTGATCCACTGCAGGGCAACAATCGCGCCGCCGAACGTCAGGAAGCCGAGCATCGGGAAGCCCGGGTTTGCGCCGCGGCCGCCGACGGACGTGGCGATGATGATGAGCCAACCGGCGATGGCGATTGCCAGGCACCACCGCACGCGGCGTTTCAGATAGGCGCGGATCGTCTCGTTCATATCGCGATGCTATCGGCTCGCGGCCCCCGCCCTGCGACAGTTCATCACACTTTCGCAATTACCCGCGCTTCCCACCGGCTCGCCCGCGCTATTCGCCGGGTGGCGAGGGTGAGTCGCCTCGCGGGCCGGCGAGGTATTCCGCGTCGGTGACGTGCTGCATCCACTCGACGACCTTACCGTTGAGCGCTTCCTGGATCGCGATGTGGGTCATTCCCGTGGTGGGCGTCGCCCCATGCCAGTGCCGCCGATTCGGCGGACACCAGATCACATCGCCGGTGCGGATCTCGACGATCGACCCGCCCTCGCACTGCGTCCAGCCGCATCCAACGGTGACGATGAGGGTCTGGCCGAGCGGATGGGTATGCCACGCGGTGCGTGCACCAGGCTCGAACGTGACGCTGGCACACGAGACGCGGGCCGGCGCGGGGGCGCTGTTCAGCGGATCAATCCGCACGATTCCGGTGAAGTATTCTGCGGGCCCCTTCTGGGAAGGTTGTGACCCGGCGCGCTTAAGCTCCATGGTGGTGACCTCGCTGCCTGGAAGGATGTCGGCGAACGTCTCGGCCTGCGGACCCTTGGCGGAACGGCCGAGTTATTCGGCGGAGCACCGGGATTTGAACACGGGACCCCTTACAATCGGTATCGCGGTCGCAGTGACACTCGTTGCCGCGCCGTTGTGGCTCGGTGTGACCGGACTGATGCAGGCGCGGCGTGTCTGGGCAGCCGCAGTCCCTCCACCAGCCACACCGTGGAACTGGACGCTGACGATCAACTCGGCGCTCCTCTGGTGCTACCCAAGACGCTCACTCCCGGCCTGCGCCCTACTCTCTTCCACAACAATCACACCTGGCAAGGCGACAACCCGCTCGCGAACCTGCTGCAAGGCACGGGCGCGCTGGCGATCGCAGCCGGTTGTGGCAAAGCTGTGGGGCAATGGTGGTGGACGATGCGCCGCTCGCCGTCTTCGGCAGTCTGGTCGAGCGTCTTCGTTCGGTTGGCGGCGTCAGCGCTGCATCTGCATGACCTGATCCATGGGCAGCATGTTGTGGTTCATGTGGATCATGACCCATAGCGAGCCAAACACCACCAGACACACGATCAACACACCAAAAGCCAGAGCCAGGATGTTGTTGGCGTTGTCGGGTGCCGTGGTGATGTGCAGAAAGAAGACCAGATGGATGCCCATCTGCGCCACCGCCAGCACCAGGATGGCCACGGCGAGCCCTGGGCGGTAAATCTCACTCGTGCCCACCACCCAGAACGAGGCAATCGTCAGGCCGACGGCGAGCGCAAGTCCAAGCAGATAGCCACGCACTTCGCGGCGCAGAGTGTGTTGCTCCCCGGGCTGACCACCGCCCGCGACGCGGTCCTCGCCGACGTAGGAGCCCGCCTCGTAGTCAAGCTCGTTACTCATGGCAGCAGCTCCTGTGGGAGCGAACCCACCAGGTACACCAGGCTGAAGATTCCAACCCAGATGATGTCCAACGCATGCCAGAAGAGGCTGAAGCACAGAAAGCGGTGGCGAATATCCTGCCGGAACCCCTTGGCAAAGAACTGCGCCATCATGGTGCCGAGCCATAGGAGTCCGGCGCTCACGTGTACCCCGTGGCATCCCACCAGAGTGAAAAATGAAGAAAGAAAAGCACTGCGACCGGGACCTGCCCCGCGCACAACGAAGCCGGAGAACTCGCGGATCTCGAGCACAATGAAAGCGAGGCCGAGGAGCCCGGTCACCAGGAGCGCGAGCTGTGTCCACTTTTGATTACGCTGTCCCACCGCGAGGCTTGCCATTCCACAGGTGAATGTGGAGGCGAGGAGGCACGCCGTCTGCACCGCGGTGTTGCGCAGGTCGAACAGCTGGTGCGCGGACGGCCCACCAGCGGTGTTCTTGAAGAGCACCGCATAGGCCGCAAAGAAGGCCGAGAACATGATCACGTCGGAGAGCAGGAAGATCCAGAATCCGTAACCGACGATGATTCGCTTGGGCGCAGGCCCGCCGCTGCCGTAACCGCTCATCGGCCGATGCGCCGCTTCGGGCGCACCGAAGAGCGGATCGTGCGCCACACGCAACGCAGGGGTGCTCATGGGGCCGCCCCCGCCAGCAGCGCTGCGGCCCGCGCGGCGCGGTTGGCGCGATCGATACGCGCCACCTCCTCAGCCGGGATCTCAGTCTCATGGATGTCCCGCCAGGCAAACACTACGAAGGTCACGTACGCACCGAGCAGGCCAAGCACCACCAGCCACCAGATCTGCCAGATCAGGGCGAACCCCGTCACCACCGCAAAAAACGCCGTCACGAATCCCGTCGGGCTGTTGCGCGGCATCTCGATGGCGGCATACTGCGGCTCGGGGGTCGCCAGGTGGTGCGTGGCGCGCGCCTGTTGCTTGATGTCCCAGTAGGGTTCCTCGCTCGTCACCGTGGGCAGCACGGCAAAGTTGAATGCGGGCGGCGGCGAGGCGGTGGCCCATTCCAGCGAGCGGCCGTCCCAGGGATCCCCGGTCGGCTCGCGCCGCTGCGCGCGGCCGCGCACGGAGACCCAGAGCTGAGCGATCTGCAGTGCAATGCCGCACAGGATGAGCAGCGCGCCCACGCCCGCGATCAAGACCCAGGGATGCCACTCTGGCCGGTCATAGTGCTGCATGCGCCGGGTCATGCCTTCAAACCCCAGCACATAGAGCGGCATGAAGGCTACGTAGAAACCGATGAGCCAGCACCAGAAGGCGGCCTTGCCGAGCCGCTCGTCGAGAGTGAAGCCAAAAGCCTTCGGGAACCAGAAGGTATAACCCGCGAAGGCGCCAAACAGCACCCCGCCGATGATGGTGTTATGGAAGTGCGCCACGAGGAACAGACTGTTGTGGAGCACGAAGTCGGCCGCCGGCGAGGCGAGCAGCACTCCCGTCATGCCGCCGATGACGAAGGTCACCATGAAGCCGACCGCCCAGAGCATGGCGGACGTGAAGCGGATGCGACCGCCATACATGGTGAACAGCCAGTTGAAGACTTTGACGCCGGTGGGCACCGCGATGATCATGCTGGCGATGCCAAAGAAGCCGTTGACATCGCCTCCGGCGCCCATCGTGAAGAAGTGATGCAGCCAGACGGTGAAGGAAAGGATACAGATCGCCATGGTGGCAATGATCATCGAGCGGCGGTCGAACAGCGGCTTGCCGCAGAAGGTCGAAACCACCTCGGAAAAGACCCCGAAGGCGGGCAGGATGAGGATGTAGACCTCCGGGTGCCCCCAGGCCCAGATCAGGTTCATGAACATCATCGCGTTGCCGCCGGCTTCATTGGTGAAGAAATGAAACCCCACGTAGCGGTCGAGCAGCAGCATGGCGAGGGTCGCCGTCAGAATCGGGAATGCGGCGACGATCAGCAGATTCGAAGCGAGCGACGTCCAGCAGAAAATCGGCATGCGCATGTAGCTCATGCCCGGCGCACGCATCTTGAGGATGGTCGTCACCATGTTGATCCCGGTCATGAGCGTGCCGATGCCGGATATCTGTATGGCCCACAGGTAGTAATCGACGCCGACTCCCGGGGAGTAGGCAAGCTCGGAGAGCGGCGGGTACGGCAGCCACCCTGTGCGGGCAAATTCACCGACCACCAGTGAGACGTTGATCAGGAGCGCTCCGGATGCGGTGAGCCAGAGACTCACCGAGTTCAGGGTGGGAAAGGCGACGTCGCGCACCCCCAGCTGCAGCGGCACGGCAAAGTTCATGAGTCCGATGACGAACGGCATCGCCACGAAGAAGATCATGATCGTGCCGTGAGCCGAGAAGATCTGAGAGTAATGCTCGGGTGGCAGATACCCCGCTGCGTGAAAGGCCAGCGCCTGCTGCGAACGCATCATGAGCGCGTCGATGAAGCCGCGTAGCAGCATCACCGCGGCCAGCAGGCAGTACATGACGCCGATGCGCTTGTGGTCGGTGCTGGTGATCCATTCGCGCCACAGATAGGGAAGGTAACCCCGGGCCACCACCCAGATGACAACCGCAGCTATACCGAAAACGACCAGGGCTCCCGCCGCGAGCGGAATCGGCTGACCAAAGGGGATCGCCTGCCAGGTGAGCTTGCCGAACATTTCAGTCGTGCCTCTGCGCGAGCACCGTCGAGCCTCCTGCGCTGGTGCGCGCGCTCGGTGGCCCCTCGCCCGGCGGCAATTGTTGATGAACGATCTCGCCGAACAATCCGCTTTGCACCGAGCGATAGGTGTAGGGATTGACGTCCTGAGTCTGCTTGAGGAGGCCACGATAGGCGGCTTCATCCAACACCGGGCCGGCGTCACGCGCAGCCGCGGCCCAGCCGGCGAATTCCCGGGGCGCCACGGCGTCCACATCGAAGCTCATACCGGGGAACCCATCGCCGCTAAAGTGCGCCGACAGCCCCAGGTAAACGCCCGGGCGGTCGGCCTGCAGGTTGAGGCGGCTCGTCATGCCGTACATGGCGTAGATCTCGCTGCCGAGCTGCGGCACAAAGAACACGTTGAACACGCTGGCCGAAGTGATCTTCAGATTCAGCGGCACCCCGACCGGAACCACCATGCGGTTCACGCTGGCGACATTCTGCTGCGGATAGATGAACAGCCACTTCCAGTCGAGCGAGACCACCTCGACTTCGAGGGGCTGCGCCTTTGACTTGAGTGGCTCGGCGGGATCGAGCAGATGGGCGCTGATCCAGGCGATGCCGCCGAGGAAGAAGATCACCAGGGCGGGGATCGACCAGACGAGCAGCTCGAGCCGCCCCGAGTAAGCGAAGTCGGGCCGATAGCGCGCGCGCGTGTTCGAGGCACGAAACCAGTACGCGAACACAAGAGTCAACACGATGGTCGGAATCCCGACAGCGAGCATGATCGCGAGGGAATCGAGCAACACGATACGCTCGCCCTGGCTCACCGGTCCGGCGGAGGAAAGGACCGCGGTGTGGCATCCCGCGAGCGAGAGCAACAGCAGCGGCACGAGGCCGCACCTGACGACGGCGACTCCCGCTTTCATTGCGCGTGCAGGCCTTCTCACAAACCCCTCGCGTATGCGCACCCCGCCGACAGACCTGTCTGTTCCGCGTGCGCGACCCACCAAATGCAATACAACAATGCCAGCTGCAAGGGGAACCGCAAGCTTAGCGTTTATCAACTGCCGAACGAACGCCCTGAATATCCTTCAGATACGATGCTACGAAACTGAGATGCTTGACGGTGTCGGCGGCCGCGGCCTGTCACATGAGCTTGCTGGCAACCCGCAACGCAACATGCGCGAACTTTGCAGGAAGGATGCGCCGCTTGCCCGCCACGCGAGCAAGAATGCCGTAGAGCTTCGTGTGGCGCGGACGTAAACTAACACCGGCGTGCTCAGGGGCCTGCGGGAGTTAACCGATGAAATCCGGGGTTGGCGCGATTCTCGGCGCAATCATCGTCATCGGCATTGTTGCAGCCGGCCTGCTCTACGCGTATTGGGACCAGGCGGTGCCCGTCGCGGCCCTGGCGCTCAATTACGTACGCTATTGGTCCGCGCCTGCCGGCACCCTTGAAACGGAAGTCGCGCCGAGCCCAACGACCCCGCAGCCGTCGGCGCTGACGGCTGCGGCCGCGCCCGAGGCTGCCGCTTCCGGGACCGAGGCAGACTGGCCAAGCTACAACAGGACACTCACCTCGAACCGCTTCTCGCCGCTGAGTCAGATCAACAGCACGAACGCCGACAAGCTCAGGGTGTTGTGCACTTATGATACCGGGCAACATACCGGCTTCACGTCCGGGTTGCTCGAGGTGGACGGCGCCCTGATTTTCGTGACCGAGTACGACCTGTTCTCAATCGATCCTGCAACATGCCGCGAGAGGTGGCGGACGCATGAGGATTACGCCCCCGCCACTCCCCAGGGGGTCAATCGCGGTGCGGCGTATCTGGACGGCATGCTGTTTCGCGGCACGCAGGATGGCCGCGTGCTCGCCTATGATTCGAAAACGGGCAAGCGCGTCTGGCAAACGTCCATCGCTGATCCGAAAAAGGGCGAGACCGCACCGGCCGCCCCCATCGCCTGGAATGGCCTGATCTTCATCGGCACCGCGGGAGGCGACATCAAGGGCGTGAAGGGGCGCATGTACGCGCTCGAGGCCAAGACCGGCAAAATCGCCTGGGAATTCTATCTCGTGCCAAAGACCGCCGAGGATCCAACGCGCGGACCTGAGGGCGCACCCGGGGAAGACACCTCCACGTGGGGCAACTCTCTGCAAGGAGTGCCGATCACCGGCGGCGGGACCTGGACTTCGTACAGCCTGGACCCGGATACGGGTCTTTTGTATGTGCCGGGCGGCAATCCCGCGCCCGATTTCGCCCCCGACGTGCGCCCGGGGCCAAACCTGTATACCGACTCGGTGGTGGTACTCGACGCGCAGACTGGCGCCTATAAGAACCACTTCAAGATCGTCCCGCGGGACTGGCACGATTGGGACGTTTCCAGCGCTCCCGCGATCATCCGCACCGCAGCCGGCAAGAAGGTGCTGTCGCTCGCCCCGAAGGACGGCCACCTGTACGGATTCGATCTTGACACGAACGCCCTGCTGTATCGGACGCCGGTCACCCGCATCGAAAATGCGGATGCAGCATTTTCCGCGGGCACACCCGTCCACTTCTGCCCCGGCTCGACCGGCGGCAACGAGTGGAACGGCCCCGCGTACGACCCGCAGACGAACCTGGTTTATGTCGGCGAGGTCGAGTGGTGTACCACCGCTACGCTCATGCCGGTGCAAAAAATCGCGGCCACCAAGCTCGCAACACCGTGGTCCGCCGAAGCGTCGCGCAACCCTTTCAACACCTGGGGCAAACCGGATCGCGTCTTCGACTGGGCGGGGTGGACCTACGCGGTCGACGCCGACACCGGCACCTGGCGATGGCGAGCCAAGACGAATTACCCGATTCAAAGCGGCATGACGCCGACGGCCGGCGGCGTCGTCTTCTTCGGCGACATGGGCGGCAATTTCTATGCGCTCGACGCCACGGACGGGCGCAAGTTGTGGGGACAGAAGGTCGGCGGCGCGATCGGCGGCGGCGTCATCACCTACGCCGCCAATGGAACGCAGAAGGTCGCCGTAGCGACCGGCCTGACCGAGGTCCTCTGGCCGACAGAGATCACAACCGCGAAAGTGTCCGTGCTCGGACTGGAGTAGCGCTCCGGGGCACCCTCGCAGACCTACGGTGTCGCCCAGGTCGAATCGCTCAGATGCTCATCCATGGCTTTGCCGGGGGCGCATTCGCTCGAATAATACTGGGCCTGCAGGCCGCCTATTTTCCCCCGCTCCTGGTAGATAATGTTGTAATAGTCAAGGGCGTTTCTCCTTGCGATCCCATCTGGAACCCCGAGTAGCCTGGCCGCGCGGTAGTTTCGCTGGACGGCCTCACATTCGGTACGGGCTTCGTTGAGTTCGCCGCGTATGTGCATGCTCTCGTGCGTGAAGATGCCAAGACTCCAGAGTTCCTGCTCGCTCGCGTGGCCAGGGTGATGCAGGTACGACATCAAGGTACCGCACCACGGATGTTGGAAGCCGATTTTCCCTGTTCGCGGATTGGCATGGGCGGCGGCGAGCATCTCGGCGTCGAGCATGGTGTCCCAGACAGTGTTGCAGTGAACCCTGGCACGATGGTTGTCGGCGAGCTCTGTGGCCTTCGCAGACAGGACCTGCTCGAAATACCAGGTATGCACCGGCGGCCAGGCAAACAGCACGCCTAACGCCAGCACGATGGCGAGATAGGATTTCGACACCGGCAGCGGAGAATCAAAGCCGGCCGGAGCGACGATGCTCGCGTAGATTTCGCGGCACGCGCACCAGAAGAAGAACACGGAACTCAGAATCCACAGCATATGCCAGGCACGTGGCATTGATTGCGCCCGGTTGGGGCGCCTAGATTACGCGTCGCAGCGCTGCCTGCGGCGCGGCCAGCGTCGTCAGTCGCAGGACGCCTAACCGCTCAGCTGTTTCTCGCGCCGTTCTTCCTCGCTCACCGTGTACAGAGCTTCCGGAATCACCTCAAGTCTCTCGCGCGGGATCGCTTGACCACTTATGTCGGACAAACCGTAAGTGCCTTCCTCTATCTTTTTCAACGCACGGTCAACGCGCTCGAGCCGCTCGGCGTCGCGAACGACTAAGTTGCCATCCCGCTCAAGCGCGTCGAGTCGTTGTGCATCATCCTCGAACTCGACTGCCTCACGGGCGCTCCTCCCTCTTACATCCGCTTCATCGGATTCGGCTGCCCGAGCCGCCGCGAGAAGATCCTCGCGCAAGCGAAGCAAGTGCTGACGCTGCCTTTCCACAAACGCTTCATCAAGGCCAACTTTGACGGTTTGCATACCTGCCTCCATCGCGAATTGCATTGAACTGCGCCCCGGGCTGGACCGTGCCGGTACTCTGACTCCCACCAGCGCGCGCCTGGCACGCCCGAGCACGGTCACACCTTCTTCCTGCCATCGAACTTCTCTTGCGCCTTGTGGATGTCGGCCACGTGGGCCCGCGCCCAGGAGCCGAGCGGTTCGACGGCGCATCGCAGCGAGCGCCCCAGCTTGGTCAGCTCATAGTCCACGCGCGGCGGGATCGTGGGGAAAATCGTCCGCGTCAGCAGCCCGTCGCGCTCCAGCCCGCGCAGTGTGAGCGTCAGCATGCGCTGCGAGATCCCCGCGACCATGCGCTTCATCTCGTTGAAGCGCTTCGGTCCATCCCCCAGCAGCCCGATGATGAGCACACTCCATTTGTCACCGACCCGCGCCAGTACCCCGTTCACTGCGCGGCAATCGGTGGAGTTGTGGTCCAGGGTGGTCACTTCGGAGTGCTTCGGTATCAAGAGTGTGCCTTCTTGCGCAGTGTATCAGCAGTAACCAATATAGTCCCAGTTCTTATTTGATACTAAGGAAAGGACGGATACCATGAGGTTACTGCATATCGATGCCAGCATTCAGGGTGCCAATTCCGCCAGCCGGCAGCTGTCTGCGGCCGTGGTCGAGCGCCTGCGCAAAGCCACGCCCGGTCTCCAGATCACTTATCGTGATCTCGCCGCAACGCCGCTCGCGCACCTGTCAGGCGCGCATCTGGGAGCGATGCAAGGCGCCACACCGGAGTCTCCTACCCTGCAGCAGGACCTGGCAGCCAGCCAGGCGGCGCTTGAGGAGTTCCTCGCCGCCGACATCGTGGTGATCGGCGCGCCAATGTACAACTTCACCATTCCCACCCAGCTCAAAGCGTGGATCGACCGGATCGTCGTGGCGGGCAAGACCTTTCGCTACGGCGCTGAAGGCCCGGTGGGTCTGGCTGGCAACAAGCGAGTCATCATTGCGATCTCGAGGGGCGGCTTGTACGGCCCCGGCGCGCCGGCGGCGGTGCTCGAGCATCTCGAGACCTATCTGCGAGGCGTGTTCGGCTTCATCGGCGTGGCCAATCCGGAGCTCATCGTCGCGGAAGGCCTGATGATCGGTACGGAACAGCGGCAGCAGTCCATGCAGCGCGCCCTGCAGGCAGCCGCCGCACTTCACGCCGCCTGATTCAGCCCAGCAACCTGGAGAAACCTGTCCATGAACGCTACCACCATAAACACTGGCACGACGAACATTGGCACCCTGAACACTACTACGCGCTTTCTGCCCTTCGCGGGTCGACTGCTCCTTGGCGGCATTTTCCTGATGAGCGGGCTCAGCAAGCTCACCGCCTATACGGGAGTCACAGCGGCTATTTCCGGCGCCAGTTTGCCGTTCGCCCCGCTCGGCTTTGCGGTCGCAGTGCTCGTCGAGATTGGTCTGGGAGTGCTGTTGCTGATCGGATATCGCGTGCGTCCCGTCGCGCTGAGTTTGGCGATCTGGTGCCTGGTGACGGCGATTTTTTTCCACAGCAATTTCGCGGACCAGAACGCGATGATCCACTTCCTCAAGAACCTGCTGATCGCGGGTGGCTTGCTGCAGATCGTGCACTTCGGCGCTGGTCCTGTCAGTTTGGACGCGCGGGCGGGCCGTTGAAGTGTCTACCGGAGGCCCGATGGCCGTCAGACGAGCGACATCAACGTTGCCGCGCCCGCGGCGGGCAATCGCGCGCCGAACGCTTGGCCGAACGCACGGCCCGGTTACGCGGTTGATGAGCCCGTCCGACTTCGGCGCACTGTTGAAGCCATTCGTGTTTCTCGACCTGTTCGACCATGAGGGGCCGCCGTTCAACGGTCCTCTGCATCCGCATTCGGGTATCGCGACTCTGACCTACGTCGCGGAAGGGGCGGTGAGCTATATCGATCCGGACAACGTCAGGGGCATGCTACCCGCCGGCGGGGTCGAATGGATGCAGGCGGGGCGTGGCATGTGGCACGGAGGCGGGCTCGACAAAGCCGGCCGCACGCGCGGCTTCCAGCTGTGGATCGCGTTGCCGCCGCAGCTCGAACTCGGCCCGACGGTAAGCCTCTATCAGGCCCCTAAGGATGTGCCGGAAGACGGCCCGGCGCGAGTCCTACTCGGCAGTCACGGGTCCGTATCGAGCGCCATCGCGTTCCCTTCGTCGATCCGCTATCTCGTGGTACGACTCAAGGCCGGCGAGCGCTGGCGCTATGAACCCGCCGCGGGCCACACCGTTCTGTGGGTCGCTATCGCATCAGGCGCGCTTGCGACCCCTGACGAACTGCGACGCGGGGAGCTCGTGGCATTCGAGCCGTCGAGCGAAGCGGTGGAGTTCGAAGCGCTGGCCGATACCGAGTTCGTCCTCGGCTCGGCCGCTCCACATTCGCATGATCTCGTCCTTGGCTACTACTCGGTCCACACCTCGCCGGGCGCACTGCGCGATGGCGAGGCGCACATACTGTCGATCAAGAGACGCCTGGTTGAGGCGGGCCGTCTGGACTGAATCCGCCGAATTTCTCCGGGGGCTTGCCCCCCAGAAGAAACACCCCGTCATACTTCTTCAGCGCGGTTGGATCTCCCCATAGAGGCAACTTACGTGTGCGCTGTCGCTCTCGTAGGCTGCAACCACCATGGGAGCGAAGCGTCGCGAACTCGTCCGGTTGACGAAACGTTTCGTCGCAGGATACGCCCGACGCCTGCAGCCACGACGCAGCGCGTCGCCCTGTTTTTCGACCCTCGCATGCACCCGCCGGCTCACCCGGCCGCATTGTTTCCTGGCGCGAAACGTTGCATCCAACGCGTGCGGATTGTTCGCGCGGGGCTGACGCCGCAGGCTTCACACTATGAAGTCGGACCAACATCAGCTGCCACGCTACACCTTGGGAGCGAAAGGTCGCGAACTCATCCAGATCGCTTTGTTGTTCTTGCTTGTTTGCGCAGCCTGGGCGCCGCGCCCTGCAGATGCGCAGTCATTCTGCGCCAGCTGTGAGGTCCAGGTCGGAGTAGGCGGAACCTATCACTACTGGGGCGAGACCGGCAGCCTGGTCCTGCCCGTGTCCTTGACCTGGAGCAATAACCGCTACGAGTTGGCCGCATTTCGTTTTACCGACCAACAGCTGCTTCCCTTTCCCGGAACACACCGAGAGCGCCTCATGGCCGATCCCTACTGGGGGGCGTCCCTCTCGCGCCGCTGGCGGCTATTCGAGCGCGGTCCAGTCCAGGGTTACTTCGGCTTCGGATTGGCGGGCAGATCTGAGTCAGACGTCCTGAGTGTCACGCGCTGGGACTTCGCTGAGCAGCTGGGACTACGCTTTCGCTTCCCCGGCAACCGTGTGGTCGGAGAGGTGACGATGCGGCATTGGTCCAACGGCGGGATTCGACTGCCGAACCACGGTCAGGACTTTGCCACTTTCACGATTCGGCTCGATTCCGGCCTGTTTGGTCTCGGCAGACAGCCGCAAAACGCGATCAACCCGTCCTTCAGTCTCGATCACTCGCTGGCCGCCAACGCGACGGACTTCCAAGGACAGCCTTTGCCATGAGCGACAGCGAGTTAGTAGAGATCCTTCGAACCGCCGGCAGCAGAAGCAACGCTCAGCCTGAGAGGCTCCCCCTGCGCGTGTTGCTTCGCCTCGCGTTGACTCTGCTGCTCGCGATCCCGGTCTGTCTCGGCCTCGCGCTTTACCTCGTCCTCCAAGCCAGGCGATGAGCATGACCCCCATGACGGTCGATGAGCAAACAACGCGGACCGCGCGCAAGAGCCACACCGCGCTCAAGCGGCCTCCCTTCGAAAGCATTGCGTTGCTCCTTCAGGGCGGTGGCGCTCTCGGGGCTTACCAGGGCGGCGTGTACGAAGCGCTCTCGGAAGCGCACCTCGAGCCCGACTGGGTTGGAGGCATCTCGATCGGCGCGATGAATGCGGCATTGATTGCAGGCAATCAGCCCGGGGAGCGCGTCGGGAAGCTGCGCGAATTCTGGCGGCGCATCACCCAGGGCGCTCCCTGGGACGGTGCCGGGTTGCTCGGCATGGGGCCCGGCGCGCTACGTGGTGATTTCGCCCGCAGCGTTCTCAATCAGCTGAGCGCAGGCGGGGCGCTGCTGGGCGGCATCGCGGGCTTCTTCGCCCCGCGCTTCCCCGCCGCATGGCTGCAGCCGCCCGGCTCGCCCGAGGCGACCAGTCACTACGATACCGCGCCGCTCAAGTCGACTCTCGAGCGCCTGATCGACTTCGACCGCATCAACGCCGGGCAGACGCGCTTCAGCGTCGGTGCCGTGAATGTCAGCACCGGCAACTTTGTCTACTTCGACAATACGACCCACACGATCGGGCCGGAACACGTGATGGCAAGCGGAGCCCTGCCCCCGGGATTCCCGGCGGTTGAGATCGAGGGTGAGTTCTACTGGGACGGCGGAGTCGTCTCGAACACCCCGCTCCAGTGGGTGCTCGAAAGCGAGCCGCGTCGCGACACACTCGCCTTCCAGGTGGACCTGTGGAGCGCGCGCGGGACGCTACCGCGCACGATGGCCGAGGTGATGACGCGCCAGAAGGAGATTCAATACTCGAGCCGCACGCGCAGCAGTACGGACCGGTTCCGCTACACGCAGAAGCTGCGCAATGCGGTCGCGAGCCTGCTGCGCAAGCTTCCCGCCGAGCTGCGCAACAGCCCGGAGGTCGCGCTCCTGCAGGCGCATGCGAGCCGCAAGGTATACAACCTCGTCCAGCTCATCTATCGGGCCAAGCAGTACGAGGGAGACTCCAAGGATTATGAATTCTCGCGGCACAGCATGGAGGACCACTGGCGCGCGGGCTACTACGATACGGTGCGCACCCTGCGCCATCCCGAAGTACTCGCCCGGCCGAACAACCTCGAAGGCGTCATGACCTTCGATCTGTCGCAGAACGGACGGGAGTGAGTCTCGCTGCGAAACCGCAGCACCATACGGAGCCACGCGCATGCAACTCAAAGACAAGACTGCCGTCGTAACCGGTGCCGCCAGCGGTATCGGCAAGGAGATCGCCCGGACCTTCGCGGAGGCCGGCGCCTGCGTTGTGATCGCCGATCTCAACTTCACCGCTGCCCGCGCCGCAGCCGAGGAGCTCGACAGCTCGGGCGAGCGCGTCATCGCCGTGGCGATGGATGTCACCAGCGAATCGGACGTCGAATCCGGCATGGCGGCCGCGGTCTCGGTTTTTGGGCGAATCGACGTACTGGTCAGCAATGCCGGCATCCAGATCGTCGCGCCGCTCGATGAGCTGCCGTTTGCGGAGTGGAAGCGACTCCTCGCCATCCATCTGGACGGCGCCTTTCTCACGACACGGGCGGCGCTGCGGCAGATGTATCGGCAGCGCAGCGGCAGCATCATCTACATGGGATCGGTGCATTCGAAGGAGGCGTCACCCCTCAAGGCCCCCTATGTCACCGCCAAGCACGGACTCATCGGCCTCGCCAAGGTAGTCGCCAAGGAGGGCGCCAGGCACGGCGTGCGTGCGAACGTCATCTGTCCGGGCTTCGTGCGCACGCCGCTGGTCGACAAGCAGATCCCCGAGCAGGCACGCGAGCTCGGCATCTCCGCAGACGCCGTCATCAAGAGCATCATGCTCAAGGACACGGTCGACGGGGAATTCACTACTGTGCGCGACGTCGCCGAGGCGGCGTTGTTTTTCGCGTCGTTCGAATCGAATGCACTCACCGGTCAATCGCTGATCGTCAGCCACGGCTGGTTCATGCAGTGACGGCCGGTGCGCAGCGCCGTGTCGGCGTGAAATGCAGCATTAACCGTCGACCGATTGTTCCTTTCGCCCGCGGCTCATAACCTCTTTCCCAACCGGGAATCACACTGCAGGAGTACGAGCGATGTTCGGTGTTGAGTCCGGAGCCTCTTTTCACTACCCGGTGCGCCCCCATGGGGCAACTTCCGCTGCCGGTCCGCGGGCGACTGTCCGTCCGCTGGCGCTGCTCGCCAGCGGCCGCAGGCACGGCCCGATCACGCGCCTCATCACTCCCTGGAACATCGGTGAGCTGACGACGCCCTTCGTGTTCCTCGATTACGCCGAGGTCGCGGCGCAGTCACCACCCCTGCTGAGCATTCAGCCCCACTCGAGCATCACGACCCTCACGGTCGTGCTCAACGGTACGCTGTCATTCCAGGACGCCGCCGGCGGGCACGGCGAAGTTCGCGCAGGCGGCTTCGCCTGGATGAACGCGGCGCACGCCGTGTGGCGCGGCGGCGCCGCTTCCGACGAGCCGTTGCGCATGCTCCAGCTGTGGATCTCGCTCCCGGAGCTGCGGCAGAGCTCCGCGGTCGTGAGCGAGGACATCACACCGCAGGAGGTGCAGCAAGAAGGGCCGGCCAGCGTCATCCTGGGACAGTTCGGCCGCGCCCGCTCACCGCTGCGCAGCGCACCGCCCAGCGTCAATTGTCTTCGAGTCACCCTCAGGGACGGACAGCGCTGGCACTATGGCGCACCCGACGGGCACAACGTCACCTGGCTTGCGGTCGATCGCGGCGGCCTGCAGCTGCAGGAGGGCGAGCGGGTGTACAGCGGGCAGCTCGCGGTTTTCGGGGACTCGGGCGGCGTCATCGAAGCGCAGGCGGACGGCGCTACCTCCTTCGTGCTGGGATCGGCCAGAAGGCAATCCCGTCCGCATGCGCTGAACGAGTATCCGCTGCGTGCGAGCGTCGCGGCGCTCGTGCAGGCCGAGCCGCAGCGGCAGTGGATAGCTTCGCGCCTGCACGCACAGGACCGCCGCTGACGCGAGCCCGTCAATGAAGTCTGCGTCGCAACCTGATGAAGCCTTCGGCGCGCCGGGGATCGCACCGACCTGGTCCTCGAGCGATAAGGACTTCGTCACTACCGCGCTCGGCAGCTCGAGGCTCTGGGCTGCGATCGGTCACGGCATCGTCAACGAGGTGTATTGGCCTTCGACCGGCCAGCCACAGATACGCGATCTGGGATTCTATCTGGTCGGCCAAGGCCGCTGGATCGATCTGAAGCGTGAGTCCCGTTACCGACTGGTCACACCGGGCCCCGGTCTCCCGGCGCTCACCATCGTGCATCACGGCGATGATTATCAGCTCACTCTCGAGCTGCTGCCCGATCCCCAGCGTGATGTGCTGCTGGTGCGCTTCGCGCTGATCGGGCCGTTCCGCCTCGTGCTCATTCTCGCGCCGCATCTCGGCAGCACCGGCCGCGACAACAGTGCCTGGATCGATGACGGCGCGGCTTATGCGCGTGGTGGCGAGTTCGCGGTCTGTCTCGCCGCCAGCATGCCGCTCGAGCGCCTCAGCTGCGGCTTCGTCGGCGCATCCGACGGCTGGCAGGACCTCGCGCGCCATGGCGAACTGACCTACGGTTTTCGAACTGCGACCGGCGGCACCGTCGCGATCAGCGGCCAGGCGAGCACCCGCCACGGCGTGCTCGCGCTCGGCTTTGCCTACAGTCCGAGCGGGGCCTACACCCGCGCGCGCACCGCGCTCGCAGCCGATTTCGATGCGTTGCGGAGCGACTTCCTCCAGGCCTGGCGCGCGTGGGGCGCCACCTTGAGTCTGCCCCGCCCCGACGAGACGCTCGGCGATGCCGCAGAGCTCTCAGCGGCCGTGCTGAAGATTCACGAAGATCGCGCTTACCCCGGCGCGGTGGTGGCGAGCCTCTCCGTCCCCTGGGGCAACAGCACCGACTCGCTGGGCGGCTACCATCTCGTGTGGCCGCGTGATGCGACCCTCACGGCCTTTGCGTTGCTCGCGGCCAATCAGCGCCTCGATGCCCGGCACATCCTCTCCCATCTGATCGCGGCACAGCGGCGCGACGGACACTGGCCGCAGAACTATTTTCCGAGCGGCGAGCCGTACTGGAACGGAATTCAGCTCGATGAGGCGGCGCTGCCGGTGTTGCTGGCAGCCAAGCTCGCCGAGCTCGGCGAGGCGGAGCTGCCAGGCACGACCGAGATGGTGCGCGCCGCCATCGGCTTCATCGCCCGTACCGGGCCCACCAGTCCCCAGGATCGCTGGGAAGAGAATTCCGGAGTGAGCCCTTTCACGCTGGCCGTGACGATTGCCGCCCTCATCGCTGCCGCCCCGTGGCTCGAGTCCGCACAGGGCGCTTACGTGCTCGCACTCGCCGAAGATTGGAACGAGCGGCTCGAGAGCTGGTGCTATGTCGAAGGAACCGAGCTCGCCCGCGAGGTCGGGGTGCCTGGTTACTACGTACGCATCGCTCCCTCGTGTCGTCGGGGCGAGCGCTCCCCGCAAGTGCAGCTGCGCAATCACGACGGCGAGAGCCTGCACGCCTCCGCGCTCGTGAGCCTGGATTTCTCGTATCTGGTACGACTCGGGCTGCGCCATCCGCTCGACCCGCGAGTGCAGGACACGATTCGCGTGGTCGATCATGTCCTCAAGGTCGAGACCCCGTCCGGCGTGCTCTACCACCGCTACAACGGCGACGGTTATGGCGAGCACGCCGACGGCGCTGCGTTCGACGGGCAGGGCATCGGCCGCGGCTGGCCGCTGCTCGTCGGCGAGCGCGGGCATCTCGCGCTGCAGAGCGGCGAGGATCCCCTGCCGTATCTGCAGACGATGTGGCGCTGTGCGAGCGCGGGCGGATTGTTGCCCGAGCAGGTTTGGGACGCCTCCCCTATCCCGGAGCTCGGCCTCGTCCCCGGCCGCCCATCCGGTGCCGCCATGCCGCTCGTCTGGGCGCACGCCGAATTCTTGAAGCTCCTTGTGGCGCGTGAGCGCGGACGACCGGCCGAGTGGCTCGATCGACTCGAGCGGCATTTCGGGCATCGCGCGATCGGACGTCAGGGGCAACAGCTCGAGAGCTATGCAAACGACGCAAGCGACCGAGTAAGTCTCTGGCACTGGCGCGATGAGGTGCCGGTCGAGCGGCTGCCGCACGGCAAGTCGCTCGCCATCGAGGATCGCGTCCCCTTCATCCTGCACCTCGGCTTCGACGGCTGGCGGCGTATCGAGGACCGGCGCGCCGAGCGCACGCCGTTCGGGCTGTGGTCGGTGGTGCTCGCCGCCGAGGAGCTCGCGCAGGCCGGGGAGCTGAACTTCACGCGACGCTACGAGAACGGCTGGGAGAACATCGACCATGTGGTCGGACTCAGCACCGCGGCGGGTGCCTTGCCCCAAGTCGTCCCGGAGGTACCTAGACGAAAAGCTGCATGAATGGCATGCGCAGCAGGTGCGCAGTGGCAGCAGGAGTGCCGCTCTGCCCAGCCGGCGGATGACCTGCTTCGATTCCCATCTCGGCCGGCGGCTCGCGCGGGCGACCTAAGGATGATGTCCGTGCTTCGCGCGAGCTGTCGGTCGAACCCCGCTCGGCCCCGCAACTGCGGGTCCCGCCACAGCGGCGCGTCCGCGCCGGAGGTGGCCGCTTCGCCGCCACCCGTACGAGAGACCCATCGCTAAGCCGTTCGAGGGATGCACGCATGCGCCGGCCGAGGTTAGCGCAGTTGCGCCCTCCGGTCAGTGTCTGCGCCTATCACTTTGTGAAATGGAGCATCAACTACAGACCGATTGTCGGCGGTGACCGCGGCGCCTATGTTGTTGTCCGGATGTTTGTTTTGCACATCAACTGGAGGAGCCGCCTGACAGCGGCGTTGCGCGAGCTCGGCCCCTATGCGGCGATCGGGTTGGTGGTGCCCGGTGGCACTGTGCTCGTGGCCTCTTTGTGGGCCTTCCGGCATCGCCGCTGGTTCCTCGCCCACGCGCGCCGCATGCTGACGCGTTCACTGTCGTGAAACACAGCGTTGTCCGTAGACCGATTGTTGTCCGCGTGTTGCGTTCATATTCTTCTGCTTCGCAAGCGAAATGCGCGAGGTGAGTTGTGAACCGCACCACGATGCCAGCCGCCCGTCATCAGCTCGCACGGATGCTTCTGCTGTGTGCGTTCGCGGTGCTGAGCGGCTGTGCATCCATGGGTCCGCCGCTCTCGGGCGCCACACCCGAGGAGGTGGCATCCCAGGAAGTGAGGCTCGGCGTGCGCACGCTTACCCCCGACGGCCGCTTCGAGGTGCTGTCTTCGAGTGTGGTCGCTCGGCGGCTTGAGGCACGGCTCGGCGATCAGCGCATGAGCATTCTCGCGCTCTCCGGTGGCGGCGCCACCGGAGCCTTCGGAGCAGGCGCCCTGGCGGGTCTCGCCCACAGCGGAACGCGTCCCGAGTTCTCGGTGGTGACGGGTGTCAGTGCCGGCGCGTTGGTCGCGCCTTTCGCCTTTCTCGGGCCGGCGTGGGACGCGGAGATGACCGCGATCTACACGGACGGGGTGACCCGCGGGTTGCTGCACCGACGCGTGCTCGGGGCCGTCTTCGGCTCGAGCGTCTACAGCGGCGTCCCGCTCAGACGGCTCATCGACCATTATGCCGACGACGGCATGATCGCAGCCGTCGCCGCCGGCGCAGCCAAGGGCCGACTATTGCTCGTGGCGACCACCGACTTCGCGACCGGTGAGCCTGTCGTGTGGGATCTCGGCTCGGTTGCTCTCAATGGCGGCCCCGACGCCAAACGACTGTTCCGCGCCATCCTGCTCGCCTCCGCGAGTGTTCCCGGAATGTTCCCACCCGTGCGCATCCGGTTTCGCGCGGACGGCGGGGTACGCGAAGAGACGCATATCGACGGCGGCGTCACGCTACCGTTCTTCATCGCACCGGGACCGGACGATCTGCCGGCGGCGGGCGACGGCCGACAGGCTGCGCTGGTGCGCATCGTGATCGATGGTCGTCTGCAGGACTTTCCACACGCGGCCAACGCCAACGCGCTCTCGATCTTCAGCCGCAGCATTTCCGCCGGACTGAGCCGCATGACACGCACCGCGCTCGAGGGAACGGTGGACGCGAGCCGCCAGCGCGGGATAGCGCTGGAGTACGCGGCGATACCCGCCACGTATCCGCTGCACGGTGCTTTCAACTTCAGTCCGGACGAGCAGCGCGCCCTCTTCCAGTACGCCTCGAGCTGCGCGGAAGCCGGCCGTCTGTGGATTCGCGCGTCGCAGGGTGCGGCGCTGCCCATGCCCGCTCAGGGCGCCGCCGCCGGCGGCGCGCCCTGTCCGGCGGATGACCGGTTCATCGGGCGCTTCGTGGTGCTCGAGAGATGAGCTGGCGTCGCGACTGCGCAAATAACGCTGACGACCGGATGTTGATGTTGCAACAGGAGAGGGTAATACCATGAAGCGCAATCAGACTGAGCCCACCCCAGCGTGGGTGGTCGACTACAGTGCCGCCCGCGCGCAGGCGATCCGCTGGCTCGGCGATCGCTACCTGCTGGCCAAGCCGATCAACGCGACCCGCCACAGCTCCCCAAAGCTCGCGCCCGTGGTCACGTCCGCGACGAGATCAACCTGACAATCGGCTAAGAGACTCGGCAACACCGTGAGAAGTCCTGGCAACACGGCGAGACGTTTCCCAACACGAAACGCTGCATCAAGCCGCCGCCCGTTGTTTCCAACATCCGCCCCACATACAGTGCAGACGTGGGCGATTTCGTTGCTGGGTTTGCGCAACGCGGTTGCCACGCAAACGGTCGCCATGCTCTCCCCCCAGCTGCGGCCGTTCCACCTCGACCGGAAGGGAGTGTTCCCTTCCGGTCGTTTTTTCTCCGCCAGCGCTTTCGAGCGCAGATCCGTACGGCGGCTGTTGCAGAGGAGTGACGCGTGGCACATGCGCTTGCACTGATCGCAGCCATCGTCTCAACGGCCGCTCTTGCCGTAGTGGTATTTCTGACCGCCCTGGTAGTGAGGCTCGCCTTCAAGGCGAGTCGGGCGTCCGAGGCGCGCAAGCGCACGCAAGACCTGTAGCCCACGGGGCGGCTGCCTTCGAGCCAGCCGCTCGAGGCGTGGCGCCGCCCGCACACACGGCATTCACTGCGGTGAATCACTGCATCTTCGATACGAAGGTGTACTCCCCCATCAGCGGCCGCACGGGCCACTCGTCGGCCGCGGAATGCGCCGTTTCGCACGAGGAAAAGTGACGCGGCGCGCCGGGACGCGCGGTTTCCTCTCACGACACATTGCATCAATGCTCGGCAGGTTCTTCGAGCTCGAGCACCGACGTACAGTCACTACCCGTTTGCAGCTACCGCATGGAGACGCCAGATGAGTGCGCCTGAGGAGCAGACGAATCTCGTCGCACAGATCGGTGCTTTCGGATTGGAGGACTTCAGGATCGTCGAGCGTCCGCTCGCGCCCCTGCGGCGCCACGAAATTCGCATCCGCGTTCGCGCCGCGTCGTTGAACTATCGCGACCTCCTGGTAGCACTCGGGAAGTTCCCCAGTCGCGTCGATGACATCCGCCTGCCGCTCGTCCCACTCTCCGACTGCTGCGGTGACGTGATCGAGGTCGGGCGCGCGGTCGATCGCTTCCAGGTGGGCGACCGTGTCTCCTCGGCACAGATGCCGGATTGGACGGCAGGCCCGTTCAAACCTGAGAACGCGCACTCGGCGCTCGGTGGCGCGGTCGATGGGGTTCTCGCGAAATACTTCTGCGGGAATCAGCGCGGCTTCGTCAAGATCCCGGATACGCTGTCATTCGAGGAAGCGGCAACGCTCCCGACTGCCGCCCTGGCAGCATGGAATGCGCTTTTCGAGGTCGGCGACCTCAAGCCCGGACAGACGGTGCTGGTGCAGGGTTCCGGCGGAGTGAGCGTGTTCGCGCTGCAGTTCGCACTCGCCGCGGGTGCTCGGGTCTTCGCGATCACCGGAAGTGAGACGAAGGTTCGGAGGCTCGAACGCTTGGGCGCGGAGCACGTAATCCGCTGTGACAGGGAGCATGAGTGGAGCCGAGCGGTTCTCGAGGTCACCGGTAACGTCGGCGTTGACCATGTCGTCGAAACCGGGGGCGCTGGCACCATCGATGAGTCGATCAAAGCCACTGCCTTCGGCGGTTCAATTAGCTTGGTCGGCTTGCTGACAGGGGCCGGCGGCCGTCTGGATATGCTGCCCATACTCGCCAAGACTCTACGCATTCAGGGCGTCGTCGTTGGGTCCGTCGAAATGTTCGAGCGCATGATTGCCATGATCGAGCACCTTGGAATCAGCCCGGTGATCGACCAGGCGTTCGAGATGCAGGACATTGCGGGGGCGCTCACATATCTGCAATCCGGTCGCCATCTCGGCAAAGTCATTATCAAGCTGTAGATGGGCGAGCGGGTGCCGTGCCTCTCGTACCGCTACACCATGGCCGGCTCGCCTGAGCTTCATCGGCGTGACCACGGTGTCGAGTTACCGCTTCGGCTGACCCCCTGCCCTGTCATCCTCACACTGGAGGTCAGCTTAGGTTGGGCCGCCACGGAGCACAGCGTAAACTATGTGGATGGATACGTTGACCAGCATCCGAGTGTTCCGTCAGGTGGTCGAGTCGGGCACCTTCGTGGCTGCCGCCGAGCGAATGGACCTCTCGACGGCCATGGTAAGCAAGCACGTGATGCACGTGGAAAAGCGGCTCGGGGTCCGGCTGCTGAACCGCAACAGCCGCACCTTGAGTCTCACTGAGCCGGGCCGAGTGTACTTCGAGCGCTGCAAGACGATTCTGGAGGATCTGGAGGCGACCGAGCTGGAGCTCGGGTCCCTCGGCACCGCACCGCGCGGCACGCTGCGGATCACCTGCCCGAGCTGGTTCGCCTCGCAACGGATGGCGGACAACCTGGCCGAGTTCCGCCGCCGCTACCCCGAGATCGTGGTCGACGCGTCGTTCGAGGACCGGCGGGTCGATCTGGTGGAGGAAGGTTATGACCTCGCCCTGCGAGTGACGCGCGACGGTGCGCTTCCCCCGGGCCTCATCGCCCGCCCACTGCGCCCCATGTCCTTCTTTATAGCTGCCTCACGGGAGTATCTGAACCGCAATGGAACTCCCGAGTCTCCCGAGGATCTCGCCCGCCACGACTTCGTCGCGGTCGGCAACATCGATTCCCTTCAGCTCACCAGCTCTAAGGGAAACATCGAGGTTCCGCTGCGCGTGGTGCTGCGCTACCGTTCAATGAGCGGCGTGGCCAACGCCGTCGCCGCCGGTATCGGCCTTGCGCCGCTGCCGGACATCCTGTTCGAGGACCCGATATTCAAGGACGTGGTGAAGCCCATCCTGACGGACTATCCCCTGCAGGAACCAACGCTGTATGTCGTATACGTCAGCCGCAAGCACCTGCCTCTCAAGATCCGTGCCTTCATCGACTTCCTGCAGGAGGTGGCTTCCAGAATCCAGCCGCCCAGACTGGTTGCGACCGGCTGAGTCCGTCCGACGTCTTACGCCGTTTCTCCTCCCCATTTCGAGCGGTGAACGTGTGATGCCTGAGTGCTAGAGTCAGGTCCCATGCGAATGCTTGTCGTCGGTGCCGGTTCGATCGGCGGCCTCTTCGGCGGCCGTCTCGCCCAGGCTGGGCGCGATGTCACCTTTCTCGTTCGCGCTGGCCGCGCTGAACAACTGCGCAGGGACGGTCTGCAGATCGTGAGCCCGCTCGGCAATGCAACCGTGCGGCCCAAGCTGCTCGCCAGCAAAGACATCCACGACGCGTTCGATGTGGTGTTTCTGTCTGTAAAGGCCTACTCCCTGGAGTCAGCGATTGGCGATTTCGCTCCCGCCGTCAGTGACCGGACGATGATCCTGCCCATTCTCAATGGGATGAAGCATATGGACACGCTCGCCGCGCACTTCGGTGCCCGGGCCGTCATCGGTGGCGCATGTAAGGCCGCCACCATGCTGGACAAACAGGGTCGCATCGTGCAACTCACCAAGCTGCAAGATCTGGCCTACGGCGAGATGGATGGCAGTCGTTCGGAGCGCGTAAGCCGGCTTGACGAGTTCATGCAGGGCGCGGGTTTTGACGCGCGAATCTCTCCGTCAATCGCGCTCGAGATGTGGCAGAAATGGACCTTGCTCGCGACATTGGGTGGGGTTACCTGTCTCATGAGGGGCAACACGGGCGAAATCGAAGCCGCACATGGCGGCAGGGAATTCCTGACCGAGTTCCTCAATGAGGTGGTGTCGGTCATCCAGGCTGCAGGCGCTCCGCTCGGCGAAGCGTTCATCGCCGCCACCTCTGAAGCGCTGCTCAAACCGGGCGCGCCAACAACCTCATCGCTTTACCGGGATCTGCAGGAAGGGAACCGGGTCGAGGCGGACCAGATTCTCGGCGATCTCCTGCTGCGCGGCGTAAAGGCGGGATTGCGTGCGCCGTTAATCTCTGCCGCGTATACCCAGCTGTGCGTATATCAGAATCGACTTGCAGCGGCGCGCTGAGCACCGACCAGATTTAATTGGGCGACCAGTAAGACGACCAGGAGAAGCTCTATGATTCGCAAAGCGAAAGCTGTGTGGCGGGGCACCGGCCGCGCCGGAACCGGAGACCTTTCCACGGACTCCGGAGTGCTTGCCAAAACTCCCTATTCCTTTAAAACCCGGTTCGAGAACGAGAAGGGAACAAACCCTGAGGAATTGATCGCCGCTGCGCACGCGGGCTGCTTTACGATGGCCCTGGCCTTTCAGCTGCAGACCGCCGGATATACGCCTACAGAGCTCAGCACCGAAGCAGCTGTCAGTCTCGATCCAGACGGCCAGGGCTTCCGCATCAGCAGTTCCGCCCTGACACTGCGCGCTACCGTGCCGAATCTGGATCAGGCGACGTTCGCTCGCATCGCCAGGGAAGCCGAGCAGAACTGCCCGGTCTCCAAAGTCCTCAAGGCAGAAATCACGCTCGATGCCAAGTTGGCTTGAACACTGAGGACGTCGCGTCGCGACCGCGGTCGCCTCAGTCCGCAGCGCGCAACTTGGCGACGCGTTCCGCGGTCATTGCCGATGACTGCGCGCCAAACCGGGCGGTTACATAGTTGGCAACGCGGGCAATCTCCTCGTCCGAGTAGGCATCGCCAAACGCGGGCATGCTCGTAATGTCCATGTCGGCATGTCCCGGCGCTCCGGAAATGATGACTTGGACTACGTTCACCGCGGTCGGATCGTTCACGGCGCGCACACCGGTCAAGGTGGCAACCGCCATAACAGGACTGACGCCGCTCCAGCCGTGGCAACTCGCACATGCGCCCTCGAAGACTGCCTTGCCGAGTGGGCTCACCTGGGCCGCTGCGCCCTCCTCCGGAGATGACGGCGCGATACGGGCGTTCAGCCTCGGTAATTCGTTCGTCGCGATGGGAGGAACTGATCGCAGATAAGCCACGATTGCCGCGACATCGGGCGGCGTGAGATATCTGAAGCTGGCGTCAACGGCCTCTCCCATAGGACCCGCGGCCGTTCCATGTCCATCGGCGTGGCCCGCTGAGAGATAGTTCGCGATATCAGCGTCGCTCCACTCACCCAGACCAGTCGCCCGATCGGCAGTGATATTGTAGGCACGCCATCCGGCCTGCGCGGCGCCCGAGAACTTTGCGCGATTGTCCAGCGCCTGAAACAGGTTGCGTGGGGTGTGGCACTCGCCGCAGTGCCCCATTGCTTCAGCAAGGTACGCACCACGATTCCACTGTGCGTCGCGCTGCGCGTTGGGCTCGAAGCGCTTGTCGGGATTAAAGACAAGCGCCCAGATGCCCATCAACCACCGCTGATTGAACGGGAATCTCAGACTCGATTGTGCTTGCGCCAGACGTATCGGCCGCAGACTGAAAAGATACGCCTTGATCGCCAGTGCGTCGGCGTCCGACATGTACGTGTAACTGGCATACGGCATTGCCGGGAAGAGCGGCTGGCCCTCCGGTCCGATACCTTTGTGCAGGACTTTGAGAAAATCGGCATCCGAATAGTTACCGATTCCGGTCTCCGCGTCGGGCGTGATATTCGTTGAGTAGAGCGTACCGAAGGGCAGAACGAAGGCGCGGCCCCCGGAGTATGGAACACCGCTCTTTGCTGTATGACACGCTTCACAGTCGGCTGCGCGTGCGAGGTAGCGGCCGCGCTCAACCAGGGGGGCCTGCGCGAGCTCTTTAGGAACACCAGTGGGATCAGCACCCCCGTAGTTGCCAATCGGGACGCGCTTGCCGCCCGCAAAATGCATGGGGCCGGGGCCCAGAACGATCCAGAGAAAGTAGATGAAGGCCGCCGCGGCAAGGGCCACCACGGCGTAGAACCCGAAACGCAGCCGTCTGGATCGCAGCATCACGCCGCCGTCCCCGCAGCCAGCGCCTGGCGATCAACCGGCAGTTTCCGCAAGCGCACCCCGGTTGCATCGAACAGCGCGTTGGCCAGCGCGGGCGCCGCCGCAGCGGTCCCGGGCTCGCCAATACCCCCGGGAGCCTCGACGCTTGGAATCAAATGAACTTCAATTTTCGGCGCTTCATTGATGCGCATCATCCGATAATTATTGAAGTTGCTCTGCTGAACGCGTCCCTTGGCGAGCGTGATCTCGCTATGAAGCGCTGCAGTGAGCCCAAAGATGATGCCTCCCTCAAGTTGCGCGACAACCGTGTCTGGATTCACCACGATTCCGCAGTCGACCGCGCAGACGCAACGCCTTACGTAGACCTCGCCATGCTTGTCAACCTCGACTTCAGCGACTGTGGCGAGATAGGAACCAAAGGCATACTGAACCGCGACACCCCGCCCCACGCGCTTCGGCAACACCTGACCCCACCCCGCTTTGCTCGCGACCAGATCCAGGCAGGCAAGCAGGCGCGGCGCTTTCCCCAATTGGTCACGCCGGAACGTAACCGGGTCTTTCCCGGCCTTATGCGCGAGCTCATCCACGAAGCTCTCAGTAACAAAGATATTGTGAGTGGGTCCAACACCACGCCAGAAGCAGGTCTGAATACCTGAGGGCTCCTGGCGAACGTACTCCACGTGGAGATTGGGTACGTCGTACTGCAGGTCGACGGCCACCTCTACCGCGTCGCTGTCGATCCCGTTGACAAACGCAGGCGGAGCCCAGCGTGCCAGGACCGACGAACCGGCGATGCGGTGTTTCCAGGCCGTGATTTTTCCACCCGAGAGGCTCGCTTCGAAGCGGTCGAAATAAAATGGCCGGTACAGCGCCTTCTGGATATCCTCCTCGCGCGTCCAGATCACTTTGACCGGTCCGTCGACCTTCTGGGCGATGCGCACAGACTTCGCAATCCCATCAACCTCGAGCCTGCGACCAAAGCCGCCGCCGAGGAGATGGTTGTGAACGATTACCTTGTCCTTTGGAAGCCCGGTTATTTCGGCCGCGGTCGCCTGAGCGCGTGTGATGACCTGGTTGCCCACCCATATCTCACAGCCATCCGCCCGGACATGCACGGTACAGTTCATGGGCTCCATCGGCGCGTGCGCGAGAAACGGGACGTGATACCTCGCTTCCACCCGTTCCGCGCCGCTAAGTTCCTTCGCAACGTCTCCGACTGACTTAGCGACGGCGCCATTACGCTCGCTGGCGGCCTTGAGCTGCTCGAGGATCTCCTCGGTCGTCACGTGGGCATTCGGACCGTCGTCCCAGACTATATTGAGGGCGTCCAGACCCTGCTTGGCGGCCCAGGTATGATCGGCCACCACGGCAACCAGGTCATCGAGCACGACGATCTGGCGTACGCCGGGTATCGCGCGCGCTGCAGCGTCGTCTACCCGGATAACCTTGCCCCCCAAGACCGGGCTCGCCATCAGCGTTGCGAACTTGACCCCAGGCGGCAGTGCGTCGATCCCGAACAGCGCCTTGCCAGTGACTTTATCCGGTGTATCGAGGCGCCGCACCGCCGTGCCGATCATGCGAAATTCCTTGGGGGTCTTCAGCGTCGGGTTCGCAGGGGGCTTGAGCCGCGCGGCGCGATCGACCAGTGAGCCATAGGGCAAACGACGCCCGCTTGCCGCGTGGACAACCTCACCCGCGGCGGTGCCGCATGCCGCCGGATCGACCTTCCAGTCGTTAGCCGCGGCCGTGATCAGCATTGCGCGCGCGCTTGCGCCGGCCCGACGCAGCGGCACCCAGAACGCACGAATCGAGGTCGAGCCGCCGGTCACCTGAAAACCCAGAGCCGGGTTCCCATAGAGCGCATCGTTCGGAGGCGCGGCCTCTAACGTCACCGTCTCGAGCCGAACGTCGAGTTCTTCCGCCAGAATCACGGCGATCGACGTATAGACGCCCTGCCCCATCTCCACTTGCGGCATGATCAACGTGACGGCGCCCGTGCGGGCGATACGAATAAACGCGTTTGGGGAAAACGCGGGATCGTGCGCCACACCAAGCTTCGCGCCGCGGGCCGATGGGACGGCGAATCCGAGAAATAATCCGCCACCGGCCGCGACTCCGACCTTGAGAAACTCCCGGCGCGAGACTGGCATCTTGCGAGTCGCGGGCAAACGCGGTGTCCAGGGCTCAGACATCGACCGCCCCCTCGGTACCCTTTGCATGCGCCGTTGCAATTTGCGCGGCGTTTTTTATTGCGGCCCGAATGCGCACATAGGTCCCGCAGCGACAGATGTTGCCGGCCATCGCCGCATCGATATCGACGTCCGTGGGGTGCGGAGTCGTCCGCAGCAGCGCACTGGCCGACATGATCTGTCCCGGCTGGCAGTAGCCGCACTGCACGACCTCAGCGACGAGCCACGCCTTCTGCACGCTGGCACCTGAGGAGGTCGCCCCGACGCCCTCAATCGTGGTCACGGCCCGGTTGCCGATCGAGCCAATCGGCAGCACGCAGGAACGCACTGCGTTACCGTCCAGGTGGACGGTGCAGGCGCCGCATTGCGCGATGCCGCATCCGAACTTGGTGCCTGTCAAACCCAATAGGTCCCGCAGAACCCACAACAACGGCATGTTAGTGGGTGCGTCGACGTGCTTGAGTTCGCCGTTGATTCGCAGCTCGATCATGCAGTTCCTCGCAGTTGGGCCCTAATA
>Ga0210394_10000404_pt1 | contig 94436 bp, 92 predicted proteins | sample IncBWC12MmetaG_FD_160121 | JGI IMG/M metagenome (GOLD analysis project Ga0210394, IMG submission 160121) | Forest soil microbial communities from Barre Woods Harvard Forest LTER site, Petersham, Massachusetts, United States - Inc-BW-C-12-M | ecosystem: Environmental > Terrestrial > Soil >...
GCTTTCTCTATCTCGTCGAGGGAGGCGGCAAGGCGCTGCGCTACGGCATCGGCGTCGGCCGTCCGGGCTTCACCTGGTCCGGCGTGAAGACGATCAGCGCCATGCGCGAGTGGCCGGATTGGATTCCGCCGGACGACATGCTCAAACGGCGGCCCGACCTGCCGCGCTATATGGCCGGCGGTCCGGAAAATCCGCTCGGCGCGCGGGCGATGTATCTCGGCTCGTCGCTCTACCGCATCCACGGCTCGAACGAGCCCTGGAGCATCGGCCAGCAAGTGTCGTCCGGCTGCATCCGCATGCGCAACGACGACGTCACCGACCTTTACGGGCGCGTCAAGGTCGGCACCAAGGTGGTCGTGATCTGAAATTGCGGCCCCGGATTGGGCTTCGCTCCATCCGGGCTACTTGTTCTTACTCCGCCGCGGTGCGCGTATCGCTCTCGGGCCGCGCGCCTTCCTCGCGCGGCTTCAGCGTGTGCTCGGCGATGAAATAGACCGGCCGCGCTTTGATCTCGGCGAGGATCTTGCCGATATACTCGCCGAGGACTCCGAGCATGATCAGCTGCACACCGCCGAGCACCATGACGCCGACGAACAGCGATGGATAGCCGGGGACCTTGCCGCCATAGGCGAGCGTCTCGTAAACGATCTGCGCGCCGTAGACGAACGCGGCGAGCGCGAGTATGAGCCCGAGCATGGTGGCCACGCGCAGCGGCGCCACCGAAAATGCAGTCAATCCGTCGATCGACAATCCGATCAGCCGGCGCAAGCTGAAGGCGGTGCGGCCGTCGGCGCGCTGTTCCGGCTCATAAGCGACGCGGATCTGCCGGAAGCCGATCCAGCTCGACAATCCCTTGAAGAAGCGGTTGCGCTCCGGGAGCCGGCGCAGTGCGTCGGCCGCGCGCGGTGAAAGCAGGCGAAAGTCGCCGGCATCCTCCGGTATCTTGCTGCGCGCGCCGGAGTTGACGAGCAGATAGAACGTCTTCACCGCGATGCGCCGCGAAAGCGTCTCGTTGGCGCGATTCGCTTTGGCGGTATAGACCACGTCATAGCCGCCATCGAGCCAGTGGCCGACCAGCGTTTCGATCAGCGCCGGCGGATGCTGGCCGTCGCCGTCGATGAACAGAACCGCGCCGAGCCGGGCGTGATCGAGGCCGGCGAGCAGCGCCGCCTCTTTGCCGAAATTGCGCGACAGCGAGATGAGCTGCACGTCGAGCGTGTTCGCCGGCAGGGCGCGGGCGATGGCCAGCGTGTCGTCGCCGCTGCCGTCGTCGACATAGACCACTTCGCAAGCGAGCGAGCGCTCGGCGCCGAGAGTGCGCGCGACTTCGATGAGCCCGGCGTGCAGACGCGCGAGCGAGGCCGCTTCATTGTAGAGCGGAACCACGATCGAGAGGCCGGGGGCCGCCGCCGCTCTGAGCTCGGTTTTGCTCTCCGCCACTGCGCTCATCCTTTCGCCGCGGGTTTATAGCCCAGCCGGCTCTTGCTGTCGCGCAACGCGCCAGCCCCGCGAACCGCCGGCTACGCCGGGCTGGCGGACGGTGGCGAACATGCTATGCGGGAGAGAATGACTCGCGCCTCTCCCTATGAGTGGGCTCGCGCGCGGCTGGCGGAGCGCCGGCGTGGCGGCGCGTTGAGCACCAAGGCGGTAAGCTTCGCCCTCATCGGTGTCGTCAACACGGTGATCGACTACGGCGTATTCCTGGCAGCCCGCGCGGCCTTGAGCCGGTCGCCGGCGGCGGTCGCGCTCTTCGATTCGCTCGCCCATTCCTGCGACTGCGGCAATGCCCCGACGATTTCGCTCATCGCCGCAAACACGATGTCGTGGATCGTCGCCGTGAGCGCCTCGTACGTCATGAACTCCTCGATCACCTTTGCCGCCGAGTCGGGACGCAAGCTTGGATGGCGGCCTTACTTTGCGTTCGTCGTCTCCGGCATTGCCGGATGGCTCGCCAGCACGGCGGTCCTCATTGTCGCCGCCGAGGCTCTGCTCCTGCCGGTGTGGCTGGCGAAGGCCGTCGCCATCCTCGCAAGCTTCGTGGTGAATTTCTCGCTGTCGCACTTCGTCGTCTTTCGCGTGCGCGATGCTGCCGGCGAGCCGCGAAGCGACGTTTGAGCTAGACGCGGCGCTTGCGCGCCTTTTGCGCGGCGAGAAATTTGCGCATGGCGATTGCCGGCTCATCAGTCCGGTAGGCGGCGGCGAAGGCGGTGACGCCCGCTTGCACGGCCGCACCAAGCGGCAGGTCCTCCCATTGCCGGATCAGCTGCTTTTGCAGCCGCACGGCGCCGGGCGTCGAGGTCAGAAGCTTGCCGATCCAGGTTTCGACCGTGGCATCGAGCGCCGCCGCCGGCACGACGTGCTCGATCAATCCCCATTCGAGCGCCTCGGCGGCGCTGAAGATTTCGCCGAGATACATGATCTCGCGCGCGCGGCCCCAGCCGACCAGCGTCGGCAGCAGCGCCGCTTCGATGACCGACGGAATGCCGAGCTTGACCTCCGGCATGCCGAATGAAGCCGCCTCCGATGCGATCCGCACGTCGCACGCCGCCGCGATCTCGAGGCCGGCGCCGAAGGCGTAGCCGTGGATGCGGGCGATGACCGGCACCGGCAATGCGCGGATCGCATCGCAGCAGCGGTGCAATCGCGTGATAAAGGCCGTCGCCTCCTCGGCGCCGGCGATCGCGGCCATCTCGCCGATGTCGGCGCCGACAATGAACGCCGTCGGCCCGGCACCGCTCAGCACCAGCGCGCGCAAACGCGCGTCGGCCGCAAGCTCGTCCATGGCGACGACGAATTCGGCCATCATGGCGCTGTTCATCGCGTTGAGCTTGCGCGCATTGGCGATCGTCAGGTGGGCGACGACGCCCTGCGGCTTCTCATCGCGGCGGATCTGGATCAGTCGATTGTCGGCGTGTTCCAACCCGTGCCTCCCCGCTCACGCACCGACGCTTGCATCGGTGGTCTCATCAGGCGCGGGTTGGCCCAGCAAGGGCTCGGCCCGCTCGCGGTTTTTTCGTCGCCCGCTTATTGGGCAGGGCGGCTTTCGCTCTTGTTGAGCTGGCCCCGATCGAGTTCGGCGGCAAGCTTGGCGTAGAGCGGATTGTCGCGCGAATAGACATAATCGAGCGCGGCGACCGAGACCGCCTCGGCGCCATGCTCGCGCAGAAAGCTCGCCAGCGCATGCACGTATTTGGGCGGGCAGTGCAGCGTGAGCATCCCCGAAGAGGTCGGGCCGCCGAACGGTGCGGCGACGCCGAATTTCTCGCGCGCGGTGCCAAGCAACGCGTCGCTCATGCCGGGAAAGCGCGTACGCACCTCGCGGAACGAATGCGCCCGCTTCTGCGCCGCGATGCGGTCAAGAAGTACGCGCGCGGTTTCACGCTGCGCCGTTTCCCAGGATGCCTGGCGCGCGGCGACGAGGTTCGCCTGCGAGCGCAGGATCACGCCATCCTCGATCACCTTGAGGCCGTTGGCCTCGAGCGTGGCACCGGTCGTGGTGATGTCGACGATGAGCTCGGCGGTGCCGGCCGCCGGCGCGCCTTCGGTCGCGCCCGAGCTTTCGACGATGCGGTAATCGACGACGCCGTGCTCGGCAAAGAAGCCGCGCGTGAGATTGGCGTATTTGGTGGCGAGCCGCATCTTGCGCTCGTGCTTGAGGCGGAAGGCGGTGGCGACGTCGTCGAGATCGGCCATGTTGCGCACGTCGATCCAGGCCCGCGGCACCGCGACCACGACATTGGCGAAACCGAAGCCGAGCGGATCGATCAGCACCACCTGCCGGTCGGCATTGGGAATCATCTCGCGCACGAGGTCCTCGCCGGTGACGCCCAGATGCACCGCGCCGAGCGCGAGCTGAGTGGTGATTTCGGACGCCGAGAGATAGGCGACCTCGACGCCGTCAAGCCCGGCGATCGTGCCGCGATAGTCGCGCGCGCCGCGCGGCTTGACGAGCTCAAGTCCCGAGCGCGCGAAGAAAGCTTCGGCGTTCTGCTGCAGCCGCCCTTTCGACGGCACTGCGAGAATGAGCGGCGCGTTCATGCGACGCCTCCGCACGTCGAGAGCTCTTCGATCGAGGCGGCAAAGCCGACCGCCGGGATCGGCGCCGCGGCGCCGAGCCGCGACAACAGGCCGTCATAGCGGCCGCCGGCGATGAGCGGGCCCTTGGCCCGCGGGTCGTGCAGCTCGAACACGAAGCCGGTGTAGTAGTCGAAGCCGCGTCCGAACGCGGTGGAGAAGCGGATGCTGCGGACGTCGACGCCGCGGGCGGCAAGAAAGCCGGTGCGCGTCTCGTAAAGATCGAGTGCGGCGGCGAGCGGGATGTTGGCGTCGGCGGCGAGCGCGCGCAGTTCGCCTGCGGCCTCGTCCGGATCGCCGCGCACGCCGAGGAAGCGTTCGATCAGCGCGCGGGTCTCGCGCGGCAGCCTGCTGCCGGCGCCGAACGCGGCCTGTTCGAGAAAACGCTCGGCGATCTCGGCGACGGAGCGGCCGCCGACCGTTTCGATGCCGGCGATCGAGAGGAGATCGGTGACCAGGTGATGCGCCGCCTTCGGATCGGAGCCGGCCAGCGCGGCGAGCACGCCCTGGTATTCCGGCGGTCCGCTGGCGCCGGAAAGCGCGAGCTGATCGAGATCGTGGGCCAGCGACCATTTGCGATTGAGGTCCTTGACCAGACGGCGTTTCCACGCCGGGGCAAGATCGAGGGCGGCGACGAAAGCGGCGAACAGCCCGACGTCGCCCATACGGATTTCCGGTGCGGCTAGTCCGTAGTGCGCTGTGGCCTCAAGCCCGAGGGCCAGCATTTCGGCATCGGCCGCCGCCTTGTCGGGGCGGGCGAAGGATTCGATTCCGGCTTGCAGGAATTCCGACGCCAGCCCCTCGCGGTGGCGAAACACCGGCCCGAGATAGCAGAAGCCGGCGGCCCTGCCGGCGGCCGGCGATTGCAGATAGGCGCGCGAGACCGGAATGGTGAGGTCGGGCCGCAGGCACAATTCACGCCCGAGCGGGTCGCTGGTGAGAAACATGCGTCGGCGTATGTCTTCGCCGGAAAGGTCGAGGAACGGTTCCGCCGGCACCAGGATCGGCGGCTCGATCTGCGCGTAGCCGGCGCGCACATAGGAGGCGACGAGCTTTTGCGCGCGCAGGTCAGGTCCGTTGGTGGGGATGCTCGGCACGGTGTTCATGTCGCGGTTGGCGTTCTTTCTTGCGTCACTGGCCTTGCGTCACTGGCGCTCGGCCCTTTAGCACGGCCGGTCACATGTTTCGACGATGATCGGGGTGCGGCGTTAATGCTTTCGGGTTGCCGCGGCGGCCGCGCAAGGTGTGATTATGGTTTACAATCAACGGCTTCTAGGCGGCCTTGGCGTAGCCGGCGAGGGAGAGCGCGGCCCGGTCAGGTGAGGAAGACGCGCGTGACGAACCAATAACTGCCGAGGAGCGCGATTGCCGCCGACAGCACATAGACGAGCGGCGCCGCGCGCACCGGCTTTTCCCGGTCGGCCGCAATGAGCCAGTCGACGCCGATCAGCGCCGGGACGACGATCGAGACGATCGCCACTTGCCCGATCTCCACACCGATATTGAAGGCCGCGAGCGCCGGGACGACGGCATTCGCCGGCAGGCCGAATTCCTGCAGCGCGCTGGCGAAGCCGAAGCCGTGAATGAGCCCGAACGCAAAGGTCACCCGCCAGCGGCCGTCGACGTCGCGGGAGAAGAAGTTCTCCACCGCGACGAAAACGATCGAGGCGGCGATCGCCGGCTCGACGATGCTGCTGGGAATGGCGACGATCTGCAGAGCGGCAAGCGACAGCGTCACCGAGTGCGCGATCGTGAACGCGGTCACGATCTTGATTACCGGCCATAGCCGCCGTGCCCACAGCACGATCGCAATCAGGAAGGCAATGTGGTCGTAACCGAGAAAGATGTGTTCGGTACCGGTGACGAGGTAGCGCTGCATCGTCGACCAGAGCGGCGGCGCGGCGCTGGAGATCGTCACGCTCGTGTGGGTGTCGTCAAGGAGCGCCTGCGGCGCGTTCTCGCCGTCGCCGATCAGGACCACCTGGCGCGCCGTCCGGTCCTCCGCCGTCAACACGGTCGAATGGTAGACGATCTCGCCGGCGACGTTGCGGCAGGAAAATGTGTTGCGGACGATGACGCCGTCGCCGTCGGCCACGACCTCCGGTGCGCCGACGATGCACGGCGTGCCGTCGGTGCCGGTCACGCCGATATGGGCGGCCACATAGGCGGCGATCGGCGCCGCCGCGGCGGCAAGTTTCGCCGGATCGACCTGGTCCGTCTGCGCGTCGAACACATGCGTCCCGGCAAGGCGGTCGACATCGCTCCCTTTGAGCGCCACCTCGACGGTGACCAGGCGCTGCGGGTGCAACGCGACGCGCGCCGTCGACAGATTGACCTGGTGCGCTTGCGCCGCCGCCGCGAGGCCGATCACGACCGGGAGCAGGACTGCACGCAGGCCGCTGCGCGCCGGCCCGGCCGCCGGCCAGGCCTTCACGAACCCGCTCCCACGGCTTTCAGCAGCTTGGTGAGACGCGTGACCTCGAACTCGGCGACGGTCACCACGTCGCCGTTCGGCGCCAGGCGAGCGTAGCGATCGAAGCTGTCGGCACTGCCGCCAAGCTCGAGCCGCGCCAGCGGGGTGGAGCTGTCGCGCGCGTAGAGGAGCACGATGAGATGCGGGAGCGTCAGGCCAAACTGCGCGAGCTTTTGCTCGTCAGCGCCATGCGCGATGCGCGTCTCGATGGCCGTCTCGTCGAACGCCTCGAGCGCGGCGTCGATGATGCGCGCCTGCGCCGGATCGGCGACATGCGCGTTGGCGCTGGCGGCGTGGGAATGCTGGCCGGTGTGACGGAACCAATTGCCGGCACCGTCGCGCTCGAAGCGGGTGAGCTTGCCGGCAAAGACGATCTCGACCGCCCAGACCTGCGCCATCGATACCGGCAGCAACAGGCTCGCACCGCGGCTCGCGACCGCGGGTTCGGCGAGCCGCCGTGCCATGTCGGCCGCGATTTGCCATTCGGCGCCGACATGCCGCGCCATCAGGTAGACCGTCGCGGCGCCGGCAAGCCGGACATATTGCGAGGTGCCGGCCGGATTAAGGACGCCGAAATTGACGGTCGCGATCGTCCGCTCGGCGCTGCCGATCGTCACCACGCTCGCCGGCGGATCGAGGCCGAACTCGGCGAAGCTCGCGGGACCGAGCTCGCCGGCCGCGATGTCGCGCATCGGCTTGCTCACATGCAGGAAGCGGAGCGCCGCTTCGATGTGCGCGGCAAGCTCGGCCGGCGCCGTCTCGGCTGCGCCATCGACTGCCCAGCCGCCTGGGGCCCGGCGGAACACGACGCTCTCCTGCTTGGCCCGGATTTCGACAAGCGTGACGGCGGAAGGCTCGGCGGCGACCAATCCGTCCGGGTCGAAATGAACGAGCCCGCGGAATTCCGGCGCGTGCCCGCTCACCACCAGGACGACGAGCAGAATGATCAGGAGCCCGGCGGCGAGCGGCGCGAACAGCACTACGCCGCCGCGCTTCAACGCCGCCTCCACCACACCAGCACGCCGCACATCAGCGTCGCGAGCGGCAGCAACACTTCGAGCACAAGGAACACGTCGCGCATCTGCCGGCTGGTGAGCGTGATCTCGGCTATGCTGTAGGTCTGCGGCGCGACGCCCGGCATGGTTTCATCGGCAGCGAGCCAGCGCAGCATCGCGACCGAGAGCTCGCCGTTCGAGACATATGGAAAATACTCGTTGGTAGCGAATTTGCTGGTGCCGGCGAGCACCAGGCGGAAATGCTTGTCGGCTCCCGCGTCCGGCCACAAGCCGGCGACCGCAACCGCCAGATTTTGTGCGCCTTTGTCTTGCCCGGCGGACGCGCCTTCCTCGGCCGCCGCGAGCTCCCCGCTGCCGGTGGACGTGACCGGCCGGCGATAGGCGTCGCCGCTGCTGGCGGCGAGGATGCTTACGGCGACGCCTGGCGGCACTGCGGCAACGTCAATCGGCCGGACTTGCGGGAACACCGTCAGCGCGACCCGCTCGGTGATCGGATGCGGCGGATAATACGGCACCGCGACCTTGTCCGGGTCGGTGCGAAAATGGTTGAGCGGGTCGATGACGATCGCCTGCGGCGTCGTCAGCCCGACCGGGTTGAGCAGGCGGCTTTCGAGATCCGTGCCAACGGCAAAGACCGGGTCGAGCAGCAGCAGCAAACGGCCGCCGCCGGCCAGATATTTGGCCAGCAGGTCCGCTTCCCCCGCGGCAAAGGCGGTGCGCGGACCGATCTCGGCGACGACCGCGCAGTCGGCCGGGATGGCGCTTGCCGACGCGGTCACGAGACCACGCGTCTCGTAGCCGATCTCGGTGAGCGCGAGCTGCAGGCGGTCGAGATCCGCCGGCTCAGCGACCAGCACGTCGCCGGCGCCCGGCACGTCGTGACCCGCCAATGTTTCGACGTGGCTGAAGTGAAAATGCGACGGCGTCGGACGAAACGTCTCGCCGTGGCCGGTGATGAAGCACACGGTTTCCACCCGCTCCTTGAGCGCGCGCAGCGCCGCATAGGCAAGGCGCGTGACGTCGGTATTGTTCTCGACCATCACCCTGCGGTCGTCGACCTGGAATACGGCGGTGTTGTAGGCGTGCACGCCGACGTCGCGCGCAAGGCCCGGCTCCTTGTCGAGATCGATCGCGCGGAAGGCGAACAGCGGATGACCGCGTGCGGCAATGGCCATCAGGTCTCTGGCGATCAGCGCATTGCCGTCGCCGCTGTTGTAGAAATAGGTGAGCGACAGCGGACGCTGCAGATGGTCGATCACCGCCGCGAATTGCGCCGGCGGCGTGTTGCGGCCTTCGCGGCTGACGTCGAAATGCACGTCATGGCGGTAAAGCGCGATGTTGGCGCCGATGGTGATCGCAATCGCGGCGGCGGTCACCAACGCGGTTGAAATCCAGGCGGAGAGGCGCGAGCCACGGCCGCGCAGCGGCAGCCGGACCGCGAGCATGAACAGCGCCAAGAGCGTCAGCGCCCAGGCGGCGAACAGGAGGCTATTCGCGACCTCCTCGCTCAATCCGGCGAAGCCGAGCGCGCCGCAGGCGATCGCGCCGCCGACGAGCGTCGCGACGACAATGTTGGAGCGCCCGGCGCGGAGCATGCGCGCGACCCTCAGCGCCGTGCGAGCGCGCGCACGCTCAGCAACAGCGTCAGCAGCGCGACGCTGAGAAAGAAGCCGACATCGGACAGGTACACCGAGCCGATGGCGAACGGCCGGAAATGGACCGAAAGCGACAGATTGACCACCAGCGTGTCGAACGGGCTCGGCAGCAGCCAGCCGAAATTGTCGATGATCCAGAGAAGGAGAAAGGCGCTGAGCGAGACAATCGCGGCGATGATCTGGTTCGCCGTGAGCGCCGAGGCGAGGAGCCCGACGCCGACCAAGGCCGATCCGAAAAGGAGCAGGCCGAGATAGCCGCTATAGATCGGCCCGAGATCGGGGTCGCCGAACAGGACCAGCACCGCCGCATAAGCGCCGGACAGGAGCAGCATGAGCGCAATCAGGCTCATGCTGGCGACGAATTTGGCGAGCACGATTTCGATCTCCGAAACCGGCGCGGTGAGCAGCACTTCCAGGGTGCGCAGCTTGCGCTCCTCGGCGAGGAGCCGCATGGTGATGAGCGGGACGGTCAGCATGAACAACACGAATATCTGAAAGAAGACATGCACCAGGCTCGGCTGATGGCTGAGAAACAGCGTCAGCGTGAAGCTGTAACCCATGATCAGCAGGAACACCGTCATCACCACATAGGCGATGGGCGACGAGAACAGCGCCCGTTCCTCCTTGAGCAGCAGGACGCCGAAATTGTTCATGCGGCAGCCTGTGCCGGTCGTCGGGTCAGGTCGAGGAACACCCGTTCGAGGTCGTGCGGAACTTCGCTGACTTCGGTGATCGCGATTCCGCCGGCAACGAGCGCAGTCACGATATCGGCGGCAAGCGATGGCCGCCGCTCGGCCTCGATCACGTAGCGGACCGGCGCGCTGCCGCCGTCATGCTCGGCGGCAATGCTGCGCACTCCGCCGACGCCGCCGCAGATGTCACGGACCGCCGCCTCCGCGCCGGTGGCGCGTAGGCGGATACGGACGCCGCCCGCGCTCTCCTCGAGGGCATCGCCGGTCAATAATCTCCCGTCGAGCAGGATCATCACCCGGGTCGCGATCTTCTCGATTTCCGGGAGCACGTGCGAGGCCAGAAGCACGGTGTGCCGGCCGGCGAGCGAGCGGATAAGATCGCGCACGGCGATCACCTGGTGCGGGTCGAGCCCGCTGGTCGGCTCATCGAGCACCAGGAGCTTTGGCTCGCCGAGCAAAGCCTGCGCGATCGAAACGCGTTGGCGAAATCCGCGCGACAGCTTGCCGGTCGGCATAGTCATGACGCCGCCGAGATCAAGCCGCTCCGCCGCGGCGGCGACGGCGCGGTTCTCCGTGGCGCCGCGCAGGCCCTTGATATTGGCCATGAAGCGCAGGAACTCGACCACGCGCATGTGATCGTAGAGGGGCGAGTCCTCGGGCACGTAGCTGATCGCGCGGCGCACCTCCATCGACTCCGCCACGACGTCGTGCCCGGCAACCTGCATGCTGCCGGCGCTCGGCGCCAGATAACCGCAGAGGATGCGAAAGAGCGTGCTCTTCCCCGAGCCGTTGGGCCCGAGGAGGCCGACGATCTCTCCCGGCTCAACCGCGAACGAAACGTCGTTCACCGCGCGGCGCGGCCCATACCATTTGGTGACATGCTGCGCCAACACCACAGGCGACATGACGGCTCACACTGCAACGCTCAACAACACAGACCCGGGCGGAGGCCCGCCCGGGTCTGCACGACTTAACTCCAGACGATCAAGCGCCGCGCACGCTCAGTCGTAATATTCCGGCGAGTGCTTGTGCGCCTTGAAGGTGTCCGGATCGTGGGCGTAGATGATGTCGGCGCCTTCGCGGTCGCGCAGCTGCTTCGCCCAGGCATAGCCGTCGAGCATGCCGGGCGGGTTGTAGACGCTGCCGATCGCCGGCAGGATGTTCTTCTGCAGATTCTCCTCGAGGTAGATCACGTCGCTGGTGAGCAGCACCGTCCCGGTCTTGGGCAGCCGCACCACCAACATCTGGCTCCCTGGGGTGTGCGATACCGAGCGATGGATTTCGAGGCTATGATCGCCGAACAGGTCGAGATCGCCATCCAACTCGATAGCCTTGACCTTGTTGGCCATGCCGCCGCCGATGCCGTTGCGCATCCAGCCGAAATCCTGGGTGATGAAGAACGTCGCGTAACCCGGCGCCGGCCAGAACGCGTTCTTGATCTCGTCGCGCTGGTAGACGAAGGTCGAATCCGGGAACTTGCCGACATTGCCGGCGTGGTCGACGTGGAAGTGCCCGAGCACGACGTATTTGATGTCCGAGGGCTTCACGTTGATCTTGGCGAGCTGGGCGTCGATGGCGACGTCCGGCGTGCGCACCGGATCGAGCGCCTTGACGAACGGTCCCCAATAATCCGGGTCGGTGATGATCTTGTCGTTGTTGCCGCAGTCGAACAGCACGTCGCCCTTGGGATGCCGGATCAGGAAGAAGCCGACCGGAATGGTGACCTTGCCGCTGGCGCCGTTCTGAATGATCGACTTGTCAAGCGTCAGCCCGCCCGACGAGAACACATAAAGCTTCATTTCCTTCGGCGGGTCCGCGGCGATCGCGGCTGTCGTCCCCATCACGCCCGCTGCAATTGCCAAGGCGCCGAGACTCTTCGCCAAGCCTGACGGCATGTCATCCTCCCTGTGAATTCCATGGCCGATTTAGCGTCCGGCCGAGGTCACCCTAGCACGAATCGCCGGGCTGTGCAGTGGCTAAAGACATGCCGCGAGCGCTCACGCGTCATGCGGCGTTCGCTCATATACGCGGCGCGATCGATCCGCGCGCTCGGACGGACCTGTAGCCGAATCAAGGGCTTCCGCGACCGAACTCTTCGCCGCAATGGTGTTCTTTGCGTTGCACGCAACTCAGGCACGTCGGGGATGGCCGTGAGTGTGGCTGTGCGTGCCGCCGCGGCCGTGCGTATGCATGCCGTCGGCCGGCAGATAGACGACCTGCCCATGGCGCACGCCGCGCTCGGCGATGACGTGGTCGGCGAACTCTTGCACGTCGGCGCTGCGCCCCTTGAGCACCGTGACTTCAAGGCAGCTCTCGTGATCGAGATGCACGTGCAGCGTCGCCTGCGCCAGGTCGTGACGGGCGTGGTAGTCGCGCGTGAGCCGCTGCGCCAGCTCGCGCTTCTCGTGATCGTAGACATAAACGAGTGCGGCGACGCAGGCGCGGGCGCCCGGATGTTCGCGCGCCGCCTGCTGCAGGCCGGAGCGCGACAGATCGCGGATCGCTTCCGACCGGTTGGCGTAACCGCGCGCCGCCATGAAGCGGTCGACCGCGGCGGCGAGTTCGTCGTCGATGGTGATGGTCACGCGCTGCATCGTCTTTCTCCCCTGCGGCGGCAGCAATCCTAGCACAACCGGATTATTTGCTGCGTTTGACGCCGGTTGAAATTGCCGCCTATAGTTCGTTCGACGGTTCCCCCATTGGGGATCAAAAGGGAACGCAGTGCGGGCGACTTCTTTTTCGCCCAATGCTGCGGCTGCCCCCGCAACTGTAAGCGGCGAATCTTCCGTCAAACGTCCACTGGGATCTCGGTCCCGGGAAGGCGGCGGAAGGTGACGACCCGTGAGCCAGGAGACCTGCCGTCAGCCGTGGTCACGCGCGAGCGCTGTCGGTCGGGGTGTACTGACGGTGGGCGAACCAATCATCCGGTTTTTGGATGTGCGGGACACCACTTCGCGGTGACGTGCCACAGGGCGTGCCACCCGGGGTGTCCTCATGCATATGCTTACCGGCGCTGCGCGGTATGCACTTTTATTGACAACATCATACCGGCGACCCATCCTGCCGACGCTCGGCGCGGCCCGATTTGTGGGCGGCGGCGTGGGGGCGTTGATGGCGTCGCGTCGGTTCGGTCCGCTAGTTTTTCTTTTGTCGATTTTTACCGCGAGCGCCTCAGCGCAAACGCCGCCTGCCGTGGAGCCGTCTTCCGGCGGCGTGCCCCCTGCCACGATCACCACGACAGCGCCGCCAAGCGCATCCGGCGGCACGACGCTGCCGACTATCCGAGTTACCGCCAAGCGCAAGCCGAGGATAACGCGTCGCCAACCGGCGCAGGCAGCGGCGCGGAGCGCCCCGGCTTCGCCTGCGTCATCCTATGTAACCGGCGCTCCCAACGTGGCCGGCGGCCCGGCGGCGCCGCCGAACATGGCGAGCCAGATGACCATCTCCGGACAGGATCTCAACGATCGTCCGGTCACGCGTCCCGGAGAAATCCTCGAAGCCGTGCCCGGTCTGGCGGTGGTCATGCATGCCGACGGCGGCAAGGCCAATCAATACTATTTGCGCGGCTACAATCTCGATCACGGCACCGATATGGCGACCTTCGTCGACGACATGCCGATCAATCTGCCGACGCACGCGCACGGGCAGGGTTACACCGACCTCAACTGGCTGATGCCGGAAACCGTCAACAGCCTCGATATCCGCAAGGGGCCGTACTTCGCCGATGTCGGCGACTTCGCCACTGCCGGCGCACTCTCGATCAACCTGCGCGACAGCGTCCCGCAGAACATCGTGCAGGCGACCGCCGGCAGCTTCGGCTACGAGCGTCTTTTCACCATCGGTTCGACCAAGCTCGGCGACGGCTCGCTGCTCTATGCCGGGGAGGTGAATACCTATAACGGTCCGTGGGTTTCGCCCGACGACGTGCACAAGCTGAGCGGCCTGTTGCGCTACAGCCAGGGCACGTCCACCGACGGTTTCTCGGTTTCGGGGATGGCTTACTCCAACACCTGGAATTCCACCGACCAGGTGCCGTTGCGCGCGATCAACTCGGGACTGATCGGGCTCTACGGCGAGCTCGATCCGACCGACGGCGGCGACACCAGCCGCTTCTCGCTGTCGGGGCGGCTGGCGCAATCCGACGATCTCGGGTCGTGGAAGGCGAATGCCTATTTGGTCAAATACGAGCTCGACCTGTACAACAATTTCACCTGGTTCCTCACCAATCCGGTGGACGGCGATCAATTCCATCAGCACGACGACCGCATCTATGGCGGCGGCGGTCTCTCGCGCACCATAGACGGCACGCTGTTCGGCCGACCGGCCGAGACCGTGTTCGGCATCCAGGCGCGCTACGACGATATCGATATTCAGCTCAACAACACCGTGCAGCGCATGTTCCTGTCGAACGTCCTCGTCGACCACGTCAATGAGGGCAATGCCGGCGTCTATGCCGAAAACACGATACATTGGACCGATTGGCTGCGGACCACGACCGGGTTGCGCGGCGACTACTTCGCCGCGTCGGTGAATTCGATCCTGCAGACGGCGAACTCGGGAAACACCAGCGCGGCGATCGCCAGTCCGAAATTCACCGCGGTGTTTGGTCCGTTCTACAAGACCGAGTTCTTCCTCGGCGCCGGCATGGGCTATCACAGCAACGACGCGCGCGGGGTGACCGCGACCGAAGTGCCCGGCGACCCGGGCGAGCCGCAAAGCGCCGTCCCCTTTTTGGTGCGCTCCCGCGGCGCGGAAGTCGGAGTGCGGAGCAAAATCGTGCCGGGTTTCGACAGCTCGGTCAGCTTGTTTATCCTCGATCAGGATTCGGAGCTGTTTTTCAACGGCGACACCGGCGACACTTCACCCGGCCGCCCGAGCCAACGCACCGGCATCGAGTTCACCAATGACTACCGCCCGACCTCCTGGCTGCATCTCGACGCCGACCTTGCGCTCACGCGCGCCCGCTTTCTCGGTTTCGATACCGCGCAGGAAGAGCTTTACCAATCCCTTGCTGGATTTCCGCAGGCGCAGATCGGCAATGCGCCCGGCAATTTCATTTTCAACGCACCGTGGATGGTGGCATCCGCCGGCATCACGCTCGGGGAGAAGACCGGATGGTTCGGTGCGCTGCGCTGGCGCTATATCAGCGCGCGACCGCTCACCGAGGACGGCACCTTCCAGTCGCCGCCGTTCAGCGTTTTCAACGGACAGATCGGCTACCGGTTCGCCAATGGCTGGCGCATCCAGCTCGACGGCCTCAATCTGCTCAATGTGCGCACCGATCAGGCCACCTACGCCTATGGCTCGCTCCTCAAGACCGACAGCCTCTTCGCCATGTGCTTTCCGACGAGCGGTCCGCCGACCGCGCCGACGGCAGTCTGCCAGAATGGCGTGATGGATTACGTCCTGCATCCGATCGAGCCGTTGGCCGTCCGGCTGACGATTGCGGCGACGTTCTAATCCGTCGTAGACTGATGGGGTCGCGGATGGGGGTGAGTGGCCCGATGCGTTGGGTCCGTTGCCACAATCGGTTCGGCAGTTGGCTGGCGCTCGCGGCGCTGGCGCTGCAGATCGTCGTGTCGTTCGGACACGTCCATCTCGACCGCGTCGCCCACGCTTCCGCTATTGTCGCGGTTGCCGGCGCACCGGGATCGCCCGCGCTTCCCGACCACCAGCCCGGCAATGAGGCAGACGATTACTGCGCGATCTGCGCCACGATCTACCTCGCCGCCAATTCGTTTGTTCCGCAGGCGCCGCAATTGGTGGTGCCGTTCGCCGCGCAAACCATCGAGCATGTCGATCGCGTCGCCGCCGTTTTCATCGTGCCGCGGCGGGCCCCGTTCCAATCCCGCGCTCCCCCGCTCGCCTGATCTGCGGTCGTTGCTGACCTTTGGGACCGCCGCGCTCCGGTGCCGGCGATGTCCTTAAAGGGGTGAACGCAGCATTTCGCTCGCATTTCGATCTGCCGCGCCAGCACGACCGCCCTTGGGCCGGCCGCTTGGGTCAACCATTTCAGCAATCGAGGGTGGGGTCATGTTGGTTCGTACTCGCCGCGGGTGTCGCGGCTACTTGCTCAGCGGCTCGGCGCTTGCGCTGTTGAGCCTCGGCGGAGCGGCAGTCGCGCAAACCGCGCAAACAAAGCTTCCTGAAGTCGTGGTGCGGGGAACAAAACCGAAGCCGGCCAAGCCCCGGGCGGTCGCGCAACGGCCTCAACCGACGGCGCCCGCCACGCAGGCCGAAAAACTTGCCGCCAAGTCGAACGCCTTCGACGCCGCGCGCAGCAACCTCTACACGACCATCGGCACGACGTCGGACACGATCAGTCACGACACCATCGACGCGCTGCCGCAAGGAAGCGCCAGTACGGTCGAAAAGGTGCTGTTGCAGGCACCCGGCGTCTCGCAGGATTCCGCCGCCAGCGGCCTCATCCATGTGCGCAACGATCACGCCAATGTGCAATTCCGCATCAATGGCGTCATGCTCCCCGACGGCGTGACCGGCTTCGGCAGCGTTCTGGAAACCGGCCTGATCGGCAGCATGTCGCTCGTCACCGGCGCGCTGCCGGCCGAATTCGGCCTGCGCACGGTCGGCCTGATCGACATCACCACCCGCGCCGACGCCTTCAACAACAGCGGCAGCGTGAGCCTCTACGGCGGCAGCCACGGGACGATCACGCCGAGCTTCGAATATGGCGGCACGTTCGGCGGCAATTGCCCGACTGGCGCGCCGATCGTCGGCAAGGCGGCGCCGTCGTCCACGACCACCGACTGCTTTGCCGGGGTCCAATATTTTTTCACCGGCCGCTATCTGCAGACCACGGTGGGCATTGAAAATCCGACGCCGGCCTACAACGCCATCCACGATTTCTCCCAACAGGAGAGGGGCTTCGCCTACATGTCGGCCTTCATCGACCCGAGCACGCGGGTGAGCCTGATCGCGGGAACCTCGACCAGCACGTTCCAGATCCCCAATGTGCCCGGGCAACCGGTCGGACAGAACGGAAATCCTCCGGTCACCAACGCGTTCGGGGTTACCAGTTTCAACTCGGCGCTGCTCAACGAGAACCAGTTTGAGGACACGCAATACGCCATGCTGGCACTGCAGAAATCCGCGAACGGCTTCGACGGGCAATTGTCCTATTTCACCCGTTACAACGATTTGCACTTCACGCCGGATCCGATCGGCGACCTGCTGCTCAACGGCATCGCCTCCGACATCACCCGCCGCTCCTACACCAACGGCATCCAAGGCGACGGCGCCTATCAGGTCAATCCGGCCAACACCGTTCGCGCCGGCTTCTCCGTAAGCGGCGAGCAAGTCTTCGTCGGCAATTCATCGCTGGTCGAGCCCTGCGTCATCTGCGACGGCTCCGACAACGGAGCGCCGGAGACGATCATCGACAATGTTTCGAAACTCGGCTGGCTGATGGGCGTCTATGTCCAGGACGAATGGAAGGTCACCGACAAGTTCACCATCAATGCCGGTCTGCGCTTCGACCAGATGGAGCAGTTCATCTCCGCCAATCAGTTCAGCCCGCGGCTGAGCTTCACCTACAAGCCGTACGATTACACGACCTTCCATGCCGGCTATGCGCGCTATTTCACCCCGCCGGTGCTGGTCGAAGCCGCGCCCGCCAATATCGGCTTGTTCAACAATACGACCGGCGCGCCGCCCGCCGGGCAAGGCAACAGCCCCGTGCTGCCGGAGCGCTCGCATTATTTCGACGCCGGCGTCGATCAGAGAATACCGATCGGCTGCAGCACGCCGGGAGCCAAGGACTGCCCGACGCTCGATCTCGGCATCGACGCCTACTACAAGATCGCGACCGACCTCATCGACAACGGCACTTTCGGCCAGGCGCTGGTGCTCAGCGCATTCAACTACGCCAAGGGCATCAACGACGGCGTCGAATTCAGCGCAAAATTCCGCAACGGCAATTTCCAGGCCTACGGCAACATCGCCGTGGCCCAGCAGAAGGCTACGGACGTGGTGTCCAACCAGTTCCTGTTCGACAACACCACGCCGCTCGCCGATCTCGGCGGCCTGACCGAGTTCCAGTATATTGCGACCCACTGGATCTATACCGATCACAATCAGTTCGTGACCGGCTCGGCGGGCGGCGCCTATCAATTCTGCGGCCGGCCGGCGAATGCCGATGAAGCCTTCGGCTTCTGGGCGGCAGACTACGGCTCATGGTGCGGCGTGAGGCTCAGCGCCGACATGATCTACGGGAGCGGCCTGCGCAGCGGCGACGCCAACATCAGCCACGTGCCGCCCTATACGCAGTTCAATATCGGGATCGCACGGGAGTTTCTGCTCCCCGGCGACCCGAAGCCGATGACCGTGCGCTTTGACGTCATCAATCTGTTCGACAGCGTCTACGCTATCCGCGACGGCAGCGGGATCGGCGTCTTCGCCCCGCAATTCGGGCCGCGCCTCGGCGTCTTTCTCGGGGTGTCGAAGAAGCTCTGAATAGTCTCATTCACAAGAAAATCGTCGAGCGAGAGAACGTCATGTCTCATAGCGAGCGGATTGATGGTCCCGCAGGGTCTAAACGCCCCTTCGTTCCAACCGGCGGACATGACGACCCAATGAAGGATGTGGCCGAGGCTTTAGACCATATCGCCAGAGCCATATCGGCAATTGATCATAATCTCGAAGTCTTAATCACGAGGATTGGAACGGATTCATCTGCCGCGGCCGTCGTCGCGGCTTCGCTCGACGAAAAATCGAAATAGCGACGCGCGCGCGCCAATTCCTGCGCGCGATCGTCACCGTACTCGTTCTTTTCTCTCAAACAGTCGGTCCGGCGATAGCGCTTGGATCACCCGGCACTCGGCAATGCGCCCGCCCGCACAAGCCGCGAGCGTGTCGCGGAGTTCGCGGCGCAGTCTCTTCAGCGTCGCGATCTTCGCTTCGATCATGCCGAGGTGGCGCGCGGCGATTTGGTCAATTCCCGCGCATGGATGATCGCGATGCCCGGCGAGATCGAGCAGCTCGCGCACATCCTCGATGGAGAAGCCAAGTTCCCGGGCCCGCCGGACGAAGGCCAGGCGATGCACATGTTCGCTCGCGTACAGGCGGTAATTGCCGCGGGTGCGATCCGGCTTGGCGAGGAAACCGATCCGTTCGTAGTAGCGGATGGTCTCGACCTTCGTTCCGGTGGCCTTGCCGACGCGGCCGATGCTCAACTTTGCCATGGCCTTGACCCTGTAGTGACTACAGGGTGCAAGCTAGCATTTCCGCTTCGTCGGGCGATAGCGATGCCGTCGCCGGGTGAAGGTGCTGAAAGCGTCCTGGCAGCGGCGGAGATCGAATGGTCAAGTACGGCGTAATGATGGGTTTGCTGGCCGCTCTGGTGTTGGTCGCCGGCAAGACATGGGCCGAGGAAAAGGAACCGGCGGCGATCGTTGAAATCGGCGGCGCGGGCGAGTGGGGCCTCCGCAACGGCGGCACGAGCTTCGGCCCGTCGGCGGCCATAGAGTTCACCCCCATCAAGGATTGGCTGGAAATCGAAGCCGGCATCGCGCCTCTTTTTGGCAGCGGCCATACCGAGTGGGACACCGATCTTCTGTTCAAGAAGCCGTTCACCTTGTCGGATACCGTCGAGTTCATGGTTGGTGTCGGACCGGAATGGACGTACACGACCGGTGGCGTGGGAAAGATCGGCGCCGAGGTCGCGCTCGATTTCATGTTCTGGCCGTGGCCTGGGCGAAAGTTCGGCTGGTTTCTGGAGCCGAGCTACAGCTACTCCTTCAGTGCCGGGCATGAGCAATCGCTCGGCGTCAGCGTTGGCCTGCTGGTTCCGATTCCATAACCGGCCGGGTCAAAACAGCAGCATTACCGATCATGGCACCGCATTGCTGCGACCATCATTATCACGATCATGCCCACGATCCGGCGCGCCAGAGTGCGTACCGGCTTGACCTCTGGGTTGTGCTCGCCATCAACGCCGTGATGTGTGCAGTCGAGATTGGCGCCTGACTCGCTGCCGGATCAGTCGCGCTGCAGGCCGACGCACTCGACTTCCTCGGCGACGCGGCCAATTATGCGATTAGCCTGTTCGTCGTCGGGATGGCACTGCGATACCGAGCGATCGCCGCCCTGACGAAAGGCGCCACGATGGGCCTGTTCGGGGCTTGGGTGCTCGCCGTCACCTTTTGGCACGCCTGGCACGGCGTCCTGCCACAAGCCGTCACCATGGGCGCGGTCGGGTTCACTGCGCTCGCGGCCAATGGCGCATCCTTCGGGGTGCTGTGGCGGCATCGCGGCGGGGACGCCAACATGCGCTCGGCCTGGATTTGCACGCGTAACGACGCACTCGGCAATATCGCCGTGTTGTTCGCCGCACTCGGCGTCTTCGGCACCGGCACCGCTTGGCCGGATATCGTCGTGGCCGCGATCATGGCCGTGCTCGCTTTGCAGGGCGCGTCGATCGTCATCATGCAAGCCGTAGCGGAACTGCGCGCGACGGGGCTCGCCGTCGGGTCGCAAAGGTCCGCGTAGTGTGTACTATATTGCAAAGTGTAGCCATGGCTATATACTGTAGCTGAAACGTCACTGGCCGATGGGTCCGTTGCCATCGGACCCGTGCCGGTGCAAGGCCGCGGATGGCCTTCGAGGCGAATCGCTGTCACGCTATTGTCGTCGTCGAAATGGCAGCAATATCGGCCCGATAGCGGGCGTCGTTGGGTTGGGGCACTGATGAAGGCGCTGCTCGCCGCCGGCCTATCGCTGCTCGCGCTTGCGGGACGCGCCGAGGCCGACGACATCATGGTCACCAAGGCCGTGCCGGTCCTGCCCGGCGCGCCTTCCGGCTATGACTGGAGCGGGTTCTATGCCGGCGGCCATCTAGGCGTTGCCTGGGGGAGCTCGAATTGGACTGCCAGCACGGCCGGGGCGCCGGCGCCCTTCGCCTCCGGCTCGTTCAGCCTGTTTGAGCCGATCAATTCTTTCAGCGAGACCGGAAGCTTCCTCGACGGAATGCAAGCCGGCTACAATTACATGCTGCCGAGCCGCTTCGTCGTCGGCGCCGAGGCCGACGCCTCTTTTCCGAGCTTTCAGAATCACAATGGCATCTCGATCGGTGGCACCTCGACCTTGCTCGCGCCAGCGATCGGCGCCGAGAGCTTCAGCGAGACGATGCTCGCCTTCGGGACAGTGCGCGGCCGCGTCGGTTACGCGCCCGGCGGCTGGCTCTTCTACGCGACCGGCGGCTTCGCCTGGGCCTATGACCAGCAGATGTTGACGCAAGCGGCGAGCGGCGCGACCGCTTCGCCGTTTCTGTGGCGATTTGGCTGGACCGCGGGCGCCGGCGTCGAAGTGCCGGTGGCGCCGCATTGGACCGCGCGGCTCGAATACCTGTTCACCGATTACGGCGCGAGCGGCGTGACGTTCCCAGCGGCGGGACAGCGGTTCAGTTCCGATTTTTCGCTGCAGGAGATCCGCGCCGGGCTCGACTATCGGTTCGGCAATGACGCGCCGCCGGCGAACATCATCGTCACCAAGGCGCCGGCGACGCCGGACCTCGACGACGTCAATTTCCACGGCCAAACCACATTCGTCTGGCAGGGCTATCCCGCATTCCGCTCGCCATTTGCCGGCACCAACAGCTTTCCCGGCGGCGGCGAGGGGCGCGAGACTTTCGACGCGACGCTCTTTGCCGGCGTGCGGCCGTGGCGCGGCGCCGAGCTGTGGATCAACCCCGAGATCGACCAGGGTTTCGGCCTGGCGGATGTTCACGGCTCGGCCGGATTTCCGAGCGGAGAAGCTTTCAAGCTCGGCGCGACTTATCCTTATGCGCGGGTGCAGCGCTATTTCCTGCGGCAGACCATCGATCTTGGCGGCGAGACCGAGAAGGTCGACGCCGACATCAATCAGTTCGCCGGCACGCACACCGCAGACCGCCTGGTGCTGACGGTCGGCAAATTCACCGTGACCGACATCTTCGACACCAACAAATATGCCAACAATCCCAAGAGCGATTTCCTGAACTGGTCGCTGATCAATGCCGGCAGCTTCGACTATGCGAGCGACGGCTGGGGCTTCAGCTATGGCGCCGCCGCCGAATGGTACCAGGGCCGCTTTACGCTGCGCGGCGGTGTGTTCGATCTGACGGTGACCCCGGCCGGCGGGATCAGTCCGTTCGGCGCCGATCTCGACCCGACCTTCAGGCAGTTCCAGTTGGTCGGGGAAATCGAGGAACGGCACGAACTCTGGGGCGAGCCCGGCAAACTCAAGATCACCGGTTTTCTCAGCCGCGGCGACGCCGGCGAGTTCGCCGACGCGATTGCGCTCGCGCAAGCGACCGGTATGCCGGCCGACATCAACGCCGTGCGCCGCTATGTGAGCCGGCCGGGCGTGAGCGTGAACCTCGAGCAGCAAGTGAACGAGACGGTCGGCGTGTTCGCGCGCGCCGGCTGGGCCGACGGCAATGTCGAGCCGTGGGATTTCACCGACATCGACCGCAGCGCCTCGGCAGGCGTCTCGATCAACGGCAAGCAATGGGGCCGGCCGGACGACACCGTCGGCGTCGCCGGCGTCGTCAACGGCATTTCCGCAGTGCATGCGGCGTTTCTCAACGCCGGCGGGCTCGGCATCCTGATCGGCGACGGTGCGCTGCCGCATCCGGGGCTCGAGCAGATCATCGAGACCTATTACAGCTACGCCTTGACCGCATCGACCAAAGTCACGTTCGACTATCAGTTCATCGCCAATCCGGCCTACAACACCGATCGCGGGCCGGTCTCGGTGTTTGCCGGGCGGTTCCACTCGCAGTTCTGAGGCGCCCGCGGCTGCGCGGGTCAGCGTTGCGCGAGCCCGTGCCGGGCGAGCACCTCGCGTACAGCCGCGACGAGTTGGTCCTCGGGCACGGAGCGCTGCGCTTGCGTCTGCTTTTGCAGATGCTCCTCGCGGCCTTTTTCCAGCTTCGCCAGTTCGGTGCCGACGATCAGGTCCTTGATGGTGACCTCGCCTTTGGCCTTTTCATCGCCGCCCTGGATGACGACGCAGGGTGAGTTGCGCTTGTCGGCATATTTGAGCTGGTTGCCGAGATTGCGCGGATTCCCGAGATAAAGCTCGGCGCGGATATTCGCTGCGCGCAATCTAGCGACCATGCTCTGATAATCGGCGAGGCGATCCTTGTCGAACACGGTGACGACCACCGGGCCGGGCGCCGGCTTGTCGTCAAGCTTGCCGAGATACTCAAGCGCGGCGGCAAGCCGCGACACGCCGATGGAAAATCCCGTCGCCGGCACCGACTCGCCGCGAAAGCGCGACACGAGCCCGTCGTAGCGCCCGCCGCCGCCGACTGAGCCGAAGCGCGGTGAACCATCGGCGCTGTCGGTTGAGAATGTCAGTTCAACCTCGAAGACCGGCCCCGTGTAATATTCGAGGCCGCGGACAACTGAAGGATCGATGCGAATCCGGTCGTGCTGGTACTCGGCTAAGGTTACAAGTCGAGCAATTTCATCGAGTTCATCCCACCCTTGTGAAAATTCTGAAGAGGTCAGCTGAAACAGAGACTCCACATTTTTTCGGATTCGAATATTGTAAAATTGAGCGTACGGGTCATCTTTAAAATCAGGCGGGCTGAAGTCGGTTGTCACAAATGCAAGCAACGCCTTGATTTGAGTCCCTTCTAAGCGCGCTCCCTTCGTAAAGTCCCCGCTCTCGTCCTTGCGACCATCACCGAGCAAATGGCGGACACCATCAACGCCCAAACGATCTAATTTGTCGATCGCGCGCAATACGATCAATCTGCGTGCGGCATTTTCATCGCCCCCTAGCTGGATTGCTTCCAACAGCCCATCCAGTACTTTCCGGTTATTCACCTTCACCACATAACTGCCCCGCGGAATCCCCAGCTCCTCCATCGTATCCGCCGCCATCATGCACATCTCGGCATCGGCGGCCGGCGAAGATGAGCCGACGGTGTCGGCATCGAACTGCATGAACTGGCGGAAGCGTCCCGGCCCCGGCTTCTCGTTGCGGAACACCCAGCCGAAACGATAAGAGCGATAAGGCTTCGGCAGCGCGTCGAAATTCTCCGCCACGTAGCGCGCAAGCGGCGCGGTCAGATCGTAGCGCAGCGACAGCCATTGCTCGTCGTCGTCCTGGAACGAGAACACCCCTTCGTTCGGCCGGTCCTGATCGGGCAGGAACTTGCCGAGCGCGTCGGTGTATTCGATCGCCGGCGTCTCCACCGGCTCGAAGCCGTAGCGTTCGTAGACCGCGCGGATTTTTTCGATCATCGCCCGCGTTGCGGCGAGTTCCGCCGGGCCGCGGTCGGCGAGCCCGCGCGGCAGCCGCGCCTTGAGTTTGCTGGTCTTGTCGGCCATCCGCCGTGCTCGGCACATTCGCGCGTGGAAGAGGAGAGCGGTTGGTATCGCAACCGCGACGGAGCGGCAAGGATCGGCTTTCGTCGGAGAAGCCGGCCCGCGCACCGGCGATCTAGCGGATCGGTGTCCGATCGGCTAGATTGCTCGGCGCATTTCCGAAACGAGGATTTTCATGATCTCCCGGCGCAAGGCAATCGTGGCGGGCATCGCGGGTCTAGTCGTTGCTGCGACCCCCGCGCTGGCCGCGAAGAAGAATTCAACCCTCGTCGGTCAGTTCGACACCGACAATGACGGAACCGTGGATCTCGGCGAAGCCAAGAAGGCGGCCATGGATCTGTTCGACCGGCTCGATACCGACCATGACGGCACGCTCGACCGCAAGGAATTGCACGGCCGCATGAGCCGCGGAGAATTCGCCGCCGCCGATCCCGACAAGGACGGCACCCTGACCAAGGACGAGTATCTCGCGGTGGTCGAGCAGCGCTTCAAGGCCGCCGACCTCGATCATGAGGGAACGCTGAGCAATTTCGAGTTTCAGACCCGCAAGGGCCGCGCTTTGACCCGGCTGTTGCGTTAGGCCTGACGCCATGACCGAAGTCGCCGCTCGCGCCCGCCAGACCAACGATCTCGACGCTTTCTGGCTGCCATTCACGCCCAACCGCGCCTTCAAGCGCGGGCCGCGGCTGATCGCGCGCGCCAAGGACATGCATTATTTCACGCCCGACGGCCGCGCCGTGATCGACGGCCTCGCCGGGCTCTGGTGCAGCAATGCCGGGCACAATCGCGATCCGATCGTCGCCGCGATCCAGCGCCAAGCCGCCGAGCTCGATTACGCCCCGGCCTTCCAGTTTGCCCATGCCGATGCCTTCGAGCTGGCGAGCCGGATCGCCGCGCTGGCGCCGGCCGATCTTAATCGCGTGTTCTTCTGCAGCTCCGGCTCGGAAGCCGTCGACACCGCGCTCAAGATCGCGCTCGCCTACCATAATGTCCGCGGCGAGGGTGCGCGCACGCGGCTCGTCGGCCGCGAGCGCGGTTACCACGGGGTCGGCTTCGGCGGCATCTCGGTCGGCGGCATCGTCAACAACCGCAAATTCTTCGGCTCGCTCCTGACCGGCGTCGATCATCTGCCGGCGACCTACAGCCGCGAGCATCAGGCCTTCGCCCGCGGCGAGCCGGAATGGGGCGCGCATCTCGCCGACGATCTCGAGCGCATCGTCACCCTGCACGACGCTTCGACGATCGCCGCGGTGATCGTCGAGCCGATGGCCGGCTCGACCGGCGTGCTGGCGCCGCCGAAAGGCTACCTCGAGCGGCTGCGCGCGATCTGCGACAAGCACGGCATCCTGCTCATCTTCGACGAAGTGATCACCGGCTTCGGCCGGCTCGGCCACGCGTTCGCCGCCGAGCGTTACGGCGTCACGCCCGACCTTATCTGCTTCGCCAAGGGGGTGACTTCCGGCGCCGTGCCGATGGGCGGGGTGATCGCGCGGGAGGGCGTCTACGACGCCTTCATGCGCGGGCCCGAGCATGTCATCGAGCTGTTCCACGGCTACACCTATTCGGCGCACCCGCTCGCCTGCGCCGCCGGCATCGCCGCGCTCGACCTTTATCGCGACGAGAACCTGTTCGAGCGGGCGCGCAAGCTCGAGCCGCTCGTCGCCGACGCGGCGATGGCGCTCAAGGGCATCCCCAACGTGCTCGACATCCGCGCCGTCGGCGTCGCCGCCGGCATCGATCTCGCCTCGCGGCCCGGCGCCGTGGGCAAGCGCGCCTTCGAGGTCATGGAACACGCCTTCGGCGAAGAAAACCTGCTGATCCGCGTCAGCGGCGAGACGCTCGCGATTGCCCCGCCGCTGATCGTGAGCGAGGCGCAGATCGCGGAGATTTTCGAGAAAGTCGGCCGCGCGATCCGGGCGGTTGTGTAAAGACCGCCGGCCAAGGGCCGGCGGACTTGCGGCGGCGCACCGCTTGTGGACACTGATGGGTCCCGGCGCGAATCATCTTCAGGGTCGAGACGTGCGAGGTTCCTTGCCGGCCCGCTGATCGTCGTGCGGCTTGTGGGGTGCTCCATGGTGCGCGTCAGCGCCGTCTTCATCGCGGTCTGCATGGTGCTCATCGCCGGCTCGCTCGGCGCCTTGCTCTATCTCCGCTTCGGCTTCACCGGCATCGAAGCGGCGGTGGCGGCGCTCGGCGTTCTTACCGCGCTCGCCGTCTACAATGCCGTTTCCGCCCGCACCCGCGACCGCGCGGAAATCACCGACCAGGTGGGCAACCTCGCCCGCGGCACCGGCGATCTCGCCCGTCAGCTCGCCGAGTTCGGCCGCCGGCTGAGCGCCATGGAGACCAAGGTCGAGACCGTCCTCGATAAGGCGTTGTCGACCGCGCAGCCGCTCGCCGTCGAGATCGAGGAGCTTTCGCGCCTAGTCAAGCATCTCGCCGACTCGGTTGCGGAACACGAAGTCGCGCTCGGCGTGGAGCGCAGCATCCCCGCTGCCGCGCCGGTCTTAGCTGTCGAGCCGCCGCGCGTGCCCGCGCGCGATGCGCCCAAGGCCGCCGAATCGGCGCCTGCGCTCGTCGCCGCCGTGCCGCCGGCGGTGCCGATCGTGCCCGCGGCAGCGGCCGAGCCTCATCAACCCGCGGTGCCTGACGCCCCGCCGCCGCCGCTCGAACCCAAAATCGCCGCCTTCAACGGGCTCGACCGCGACGCGATCATTGCTACGATCGATAGCGCCATCGAAGCGCACCGGATCGAGCTTTTCCTGCAGCCGGTCGTGACCTTGCCGCAGCGCAAGGTGCGCTATTACGAAGCGCTGTCGCGGCTCAAGCTCGGCAGCGGCGATCTCGTCGCCGCCGCCGATTTCCTCCCCTACGCCGAAGCCGGTTCGCTGCTGCCGAAGCTCGACAGCCTGATGGTGTTGCGCTGCGTGCAGGTGGTGCGCCGGCTCTCGCTCAAGAGCCGCGATGTCGGCGTCTTCTGCAATCTGTCCGGGTCGACGCTGACCGACGCGAGCTTCCCGCAATTGCTCGAATTCGCCGAGGCCAACCGGGCGATCGCGCCCTTGCTCGTCTTCGAGTTCACCCAGAGCGCGGTGCGCGCCATGGGACCGATCGAGCACGAGAGCTTGGCGGCGCTCGCCGAGCGCGGATTTCGCTTCTCCATCGACAATCTGACCGATCTTCGCCTCGAGCCGCGCGAGTTGAACGAGCGCGGTTTCCGCTTCATCAAGGCGCCGGCCGGCCTGTTGCTCAACCGGGTCGGCGGCGCCTCGGCCGATATCCATCCCGCCGATTTCTCCGATCTCCTCGGCCGCTTCGGCATCGATCTCATCGGCGACCGGATCGAAGGCGAATCAACCGTGGTCGATCTTCTCGACTACGACGTCCGCTTCGGGCAGGGCTTCCTGTTCTCGCCGCCGCGCCCGGTGCGCGCGGAAGCGCTGCAAGGGCTCGCCGGCGACAACGGCAAGGCCGACGCCGCGAAGAGTGCCGCTCCCCCGGTCCAGGCTGCGGGCGAGATCACGGCCGCCGCGCGCAACGGTACGGCGCAGCTTGCCCGCGCCGCCAGCGCACGCAATTGACGCAGCCGGACCGGATGGCGCGGCTCTGCTGGCAATGACGGCGCGCGCCCTTGCCTGACATCCTGGAAAGCTTCGCCCCGCTCGCGCCCGACTATGACGTGCTCCTTTGCGACGTCTGGGGCGTCGTGCACAACGGGGTGGTCGCCTTTGCCCCAGCGTGCGAGGCGCTGAGCCGCTTTCGCGCCGGCGGCGGCACCGTGATCCTGATCACCAATGCACCGCGCCCGGGCGCGACGGTCGGGAGAATCCTCGACCGGCTCGGCGTGCCGCACGAAGCCTACGACGCGATCACCAGCTCCGGGGACGTCACCCGCGGGATCGTCAAAGCCCGCCTGCGCGAGCGCGTCTTCCATCTCGGCCCGCCGCGCGACTTGCCGATTTTTGCCGGGCTCGAAGTCGAATTCGCCCCGGTTGAATACGCCGACTATGTGGTGTGCTCCGGCCTGTTCGACGACACCATCGAGACGCCGGAGAATTACCGTGACCTCCTCGCCACCATGCGCGGCCGCGCGCTATTCATGGTCTGCGCCAATCCCGACGTGGTGGTCGAGCGCGGCGACACCCTGGTCTATTGCGCCGGCGCGCTTGCGGACGCCTATGCGGAGCTCGGCGGCGAGGTGCTCTATTGCGGCAAGCCCTATGCGCCGATCTATCAGGCCGCGCTCGCCAACGCCGCGGCGCTTCGCGGCGGTGCGCCGCCGCCGCTTACCCGGGTGCTTGCGATCGGCGATTCGGTGCGCACCGACCTCAAAGGCGCGGCGGCCTTCGGCATCGATTGCCTGTTCGTGATCTCCGGCGTCCATGCCGAAGAATTCGGCGGGCGCGAAACGCCCGATCCCTCAAGCCTGAACGCGATCTTCGCGGCCGCGGGCGTTACGCCGAAGGCGATCGCGCGGCGGCTCGAATGGTAGAAGGCGCGGCTCGGCAGTGAGCGGAAAGAAGATTACTGCGCGGGAGCTTCCTCGCGCTCGCGCTCGCTGAACACCGCCTCGATCTTGGCCTTGAGCGTCTGGGCGTTGAACGGCTTGACGATGTAGTTGTTCACGCCGGCCTTCTTCGCCGCGATGACGTTTTCGGTCTTCGATTCGGCGGTGACCATGATGAACGGCGTCTGCTGCAGGCCCGGATCGGCGCGCACTTGCCGCAGCAGGTCGTAGCCCGTCATCGGCTCCATGTTCCAGTCGGAGATCACCAGCCCGTAACGCTTGGAGTGCATCTTGGCGAGCGCCATTTCGCCGTTATTGGCGTCGTCGATGTCGGCGAAGCCAAGTTGGCGCAACAGATTGCGGATGATGCGGACCATGGTGCTGTAGTCGTCAACCACCAGCACCGACATTGACGGATCAAGAGCCATCGCCCTCTGCTCCCCCTGGCGCGCACGCCGAATGGCGCGAAGCGGAGCTTGGTCGGCTCCTCTCCCGGGAAGGGCTCCCGAGGCTCTCCCATCCCAGACGAATGGTGAAAAAATATCACCCCGGTGTTGAACATCGAGTTAATCGCGGGAACCCGGCCCCGCCGCGGGCACGCAATCGAGGCCCCGCGTTGCTTGACTTGGCTCGGACGCGGCGGCACCTACGCCGGTAGGTTTCTCTTAACCTTTGGAGCCCGATGGCTGCCAAGCGTTTCCGGGTGGTGCGCGATGTCGCGCCCGATGACGCCTTGCGGGGCGCGGTCGTCGCCATCGGCAATTTCGACGGCGTGCACCGCGGCCACCGCGCCGTGATCGGCGCCGCCATCGCCCGCGCCAAGGCACTGGGCCGGCCGGCGGCGGCGCTGACTTTCGAGCCGCATCCGCGCGCCTTCTTCAACCCGAACGAGCCGCTGTTCCGCCTGACCGACGAGGCCGGCAAGCTGCGGCTCCTCGCCTCGACCGGCCTCGACGGCGCGATCGTGCTCACCTTCGACGCGGCGCTTGCCCGTCTCACCGCCGAGGAGTTCGTCGAGCGCATTCTGCTCGAGCGGTTCGCGGTCAGCGGCGCGGCCATCGGCTTTAATTTTCATTTCGGCGCGCGCCGCGCCGGATCGCCGCAATTTCTCGCAGCGGAGGGCCGCAAGCGCGGCTTCGCGGTGGATATCGTGCCCCGGTTCGAGGACGACGGGCGTCCGGTTTCCTCGGGGCCCATTCGCGAGGCGCTTGCCGGCGGACGCGTGCGCGAGGCGACCGAGCTCCTGGGTTTTCCCTGGTTCGTGTCCGGCACGGTGATCCACGGCGACAAGCGCGGGCGCGAGCTCGGCTTCCCGACTGCCAACGTGCGGCTCGACGCCGGTTGCGGGCTGCGGCACGGCATCTATGCGGTGCGCGCCGCGATCGACGGTCGCCGCTATGACGGCGTAGCGAGCTTCGGCCGGCGGCCGATGTTCGACAGCGGTGCCGTCTTGCTCGAGGTTTATCTCTTTGATTTCTCCGGCGACCTCTACGGCCGCAGCATCGACGTGGCGTTCATCGACTGGATCCGCGATGAGGCGGTGTTCGCTTCAGTCGAGGAACTCACACGGCAGATGCAGGATGATGCGCGCCGCGCCCGCGAAGCGCTGGCCCGGGCCGGCGACGTCTTCCCGCCGATCTGAGGAATGGCTCAGGCCCGCTCTTCGCGGTGGGCCCGATGCTCGCGCGTCCATTGCGCCGCCATCAGGCCAAGGAGGGCGACCGGCAGGATGCGCTGCCAGCCAAGCGCCCGGCCGGCCTCGACCGCGACGGTAACGATCTTCGGATCGAGCAGCCAGGACGACGAGGCCCGCGCCCGCGCGGCGCGTTCGAGGATCGCGCGCTCCCTGGCGCGGCGGCGGGCGAACGCCGAAAAGATGGCGCCGATCGCGGCAATGAGGACGAAGATTCCGGCCATGATCAGGCCGGCGATGACGCCGCCCAATCGCAGCGACAGCCAATCGTAAGCGGCAATGCAAAGAAACACGAAGGCGCTCAGCGATGCGAACGCGATGATCGCCATCCAAACAAAAAGAGCGGCGCTGGCGCCGCTTCGCGCCTGGATCGCCAGGGTAATATCGTGCATCCAGCCCTTGAGCATCGGTCTCTCGCGCGGCTCAGCGGCCCTTACCGGCGCCACGTGAAGGCTTGGCCAATGATCTGTGCGACCGTCGATCCGGTGTTCATGCTTGCTCTCCCATGCCGGGTGAACGCTCAAGTCGCCCTGACAATGGTCCGGGAACGGCGAAGTTCCATTCAATCGGGAAGTTTACCGTCGTCGGTCGGGAATAGATGATTAAAGACGACGAGGCCGATGATGCAGAGCGGTGTCGCCAGGAAGGCGCCGAATGGTCCCCAAATCCAGGTCCAAAAGGCGAGCGCCAGCAAGACCATGAGCGGGTTGAGCGTCAGCCGCCGGCCGATGATCGCCGGCGTGATGAAGTGTCCCTCGATGGTGGTGAGCGCAACGAGTCCCGCGGGAGCAAGGAGCGCCTGGCCGAGCGAGGGAAAGGTGACGAGGCCAACCCCGAACAAGATCACGACCATGGCCGCCGGTCCGACATAAGGCACGTAGTTCAACAGCGCGGCGAGCAGGCCGAAGATCACCGGATTGGGCAGGCCGAGGAGCCACGCGCCGAGCGCGACGATCATCCCGAGCGCGGCATTGATCATCGTCACTACGGTCAGGTAGCCGGCGAGATTCCTCTCGATGTCATTCATGATCTTGAGGAAACGCAGCTTGGCGTCGCGGTTGCCGAACAACGAGACGATGCCGGCGCGCAATTCGAACTGGCCGCCGAGGAAGAACAACAAAATGGCGAAGAACAGCAGCAGCTCGCCGACGGCCGGGGTGAAGAACGCCACCACCGGCAAGACGAAGTTGGCCGCGGGCGTGCTGACGCTGACCCCGCTGTCCTTGCCGAACAGGGCGTCCTGCAATTGGCGAAGCGCCGCCAGCGGTTGATCGAATACCGAGAGCCGCTGCTTGATGGTGGCGCCGATCTCCGGAGCGCGACCGATCCATTCGCTCACCGGGCCGGCCATCGCCGTCGCGGCGATGGCGACCGCACCCAGGCTGACGACGACGAGGAGGAGGGCCATGATCCAGGGTGAAACGCCGCGGCGTTTGCCGGCCCTGACCAGAGGGGCGAGCGTCAGGGCGACAATGGCCGCCGCCATGAGCGGCAGCACGAGCACGCGGCCGACATAGAGGAAGGCGCCGAACAGCAAGAGGAAGGTGCCGACGGTGGCGGCGCGGCCGACGGACGTCCAGATGCCGCCGACATTGTCGACCGGCCGCGGGTCGTTGATGATGAGAGCGTGGCGGGCTTCGTGGCTCACGCGGAGATATTCCACGGACTTTCCTTATCTTTCCCTCGCCAACCGTCGCGAAGCCACGGTCCCATAGCCCCAACGCGCCCCGCAGGCCGGCGGTTCCTTCGAGGGCGGTCGCCTAGGCGGCAGAGCCCTTTGCGCGGCGCAAGCGGCTTGTTAGAAGGCGCGCCATGACCGAGACGCCGACAAAAGCGCGCGATTACAGCGAGACGCTGTTCCTGCCCAAGACCGATTTCCCGATGCGCGCCGGCCTGCCGCAGAAGGAGCCGGAGATCCTCGCGCGCTGGCGCGAACTCGACCTTTACGGGCGGCTGCGCGCGGCGGCGAAAGGCCGGCCGCGCTTCATCCTGCACGACGGTCCGCCCTATGCCAACGGCAACATCCATATCGGCACCGCGCTCAACAAGATCCTCAAGGACGTGGTGACGAGGAGCCAGCAGATGCTCGGCTTCGATTCGAATTACGTGCCCGGCTGGGACTGCCATGGCCTGCCGATCGAATGGAAGATCGAGGAGGAGTACCGCGCCAAGGGCCGCGACAAGGACAAGGTGCCGGTGATCGAATTCCGCCGCGAGTGCCGGCAATTCGCCGAGCATTGGATCGGCGTGCAGAGCGGGGAGTTTCAGCGCTTAGGCGTCGTCGGCGACTGGGAGCACTATTACAGCACCATGAGCCATCCGGCCGAGGCGCAGATCGCGCGCGAGCTGATGAAGTTCGCGGCGAACGGCACGCTCTATCGCGGCTCGAAGCCAGTGATGTGGTCGGTGGTGGAGAAGACCGCGCTCGCCGAGGCTGAGGTAGAGTATGAGGATTATGTCTCGGATCAGGTGTGGGTGAAGTTTCCGATACAATCTACGTCGGAGCCAAATCCGGCCGCGCATGAAAAGAATTTGCTAGGCGCAAGCATCGTGATTTGGACCACGACGCCGTGGACGATTCCCGGCAATCGCGCCATTAGTTATTCATCTAAAATTTCTTACGGCGTCTACCTAATAGAGGATGCGCCTTCGGACAATTGGGCGAAGAGGGGCGACCGTCTGGTTTTAGCCAATGGTCTCGCCCTCGACGTGCTAAGACAGGCGCGGGTCACCGCGTTTAAGAAAGAACGCGATCTGTCTCCGTCCCAACTCGCGGATACGATCTGCTTTCATCCGCTGCGAGGATTTGCTGGCAACTACGATTTTCCTGTGCCGCTCCTCGAAGGCGGTCACGTCACCGCAGATACTGGCACCGGCTTCGTCCACACTGCGCCCGGACATGGTCGAGAGGATTTTGATGTATGGACGGCAAATGTGCGCGGGCTGGAAGATCTAAAGATCAATACGGTCATTCCCTACACCGTCGATGCTGACGGCCGCTTCACCGATCAGGCGCCCGGTTTTACCGGCAAGCGGGTGCTTACCGACAAAGGCGAGAAGGGCGACGCCAACGAGACAGTGATCAAAGCGCTGAAGGACGCCGGCATGCTGGTCGCGCGCGCGCGGCTCACGCATCAATATCCGCACTCGTGGCGCTCGAAGAAACCGGTGATCTTCCGCAACACACCGCAATGGTTCATCGCGATGGACAAAGACATCGCAAAAGTCGGCGACACGCTGCGCCGCCGCGCGCTCACGGCGATCGAAGAAACGCGCTGGGTTCCGCCGCAGGGCGAGAACCGCATCACCGGCATGATCGAGTCACGCCCCGACTGGGTGATCTCGCGCCAGCGCGCCTGGGGCGTGCCGATCACGGTGTTCGTGCGCGAAAGGGGCGATGGCTCGGCGGAAATCCTGCAAGATGAGCAAGTGAACGCGCGCATCGCCGACGCCTTCGAACGCGAAGGTGCCGACGCCTGGTATGCGCAAGGCGCGCGCGAGCGTTTCCTCGGCTCCCGCGCCAACGAGGATTGGCAGAAGGTCGACGACATTCTCGACGTCTGGTTCGATTCCGGCTCGACGCACGCCTTCGTGCTCGAGGACCCGAAGCATTTCCCGGCGCTTGCCGGTATCCGGCGCAAGGCCGATGGCGGCGACGAGGCGATCATGTACCTCGAAGGCTCGGATCAGCACCGCGGCTGGTTTCAGTCTTCACTCTTGGAATCTTGCGGCACCCGCGGGCGCGCTCCGTTCGACATTGTCGTCACTCACGGCTTCACGCTCGACGAGAACGGCCGCAAGATGTCGAAGTCGCTCGGCAACACGATCGCGCCGCAGGACGTGATCAAGCAATCGGGCGCCGATATTTTGCGGCTGTGGACCTGCGCCACCGATTACTGGGACGACCAGCGCATCGGGCCGGAGATCCTGAAAACTAGCGTCGAGACCTACCGCAAGCTGCGCAACACGCTGCGCTGGATGCTCGGCAATCTCGCGCATTTCCGCGCCGCCGACCATATCAAGCATAGCGCCATGCCGGAGCTCGAGCGCTTGATGCTGCACCGGCTCGCCGAGCTCGATGCGCTGGTGCGCGCCGCCTACGCCGATTTCGACTTCAAGCGCATCTTCGCCGCGCTCAACGCCTTCATGACCGTCGATCTCTCCGCGTTCTACTTCGATATCCGCAAGGACGCGCTCTATTGCGATCCTTATTCCTCGGTGACGCGGAAAGCGTGCCTCACCGTGCTCGACCATCTGTTCCGCGCGACGGTGACTTGGCTCGCGCCGATGCTCTGCTTCACCGCCGAGGAGGCGTGGCTCGCGCGCGATCCGGCGGCGTCCTCGGTTCATCTTGAAGCTTTCCCCGCCGTGCCGCCATCCTGGCGCGACGAAGCGTTGGCGCGGAAGTGGGAGCGGCTGCGCCATCTGCGCCGCGTCGTCACCGGCGCGCTCGAGATCGAACGGGCGGGCAAGCGCATCGGGTCTTCGCTCGAAGCGGCGCCCCTCATCTATGTCGCCGATGCCGATCTTTTCGCTACCGCCGTCGATATCGATTTGGCCGAGCTGTGCATCACCTCGGCGGCGACGCTGGTCGAGGGGGAGGGGCCGGCATCGGCGTTCCGGCTCGACGACGTGCCCGGCGTCGCGGTCGAGCCGCGGCGCGCGGAGGGGCGCAAATGCGCCCGTTCGTGGAAAATCTCGCCGCAAGTCGGCAGCGATTCGCAATATCCCGACGTCACCCCGCGCGATGCGCAGGCGCTGCGCGAATGGGATGCCATGCGCAAGGCGGCGGAGTAGGGGCGTGGCCGATGCGGCGCAGGACAAGGCGGAGCGTTCCTACGTCTGGGGTCCGCTGAGCGCGCTCGGCCTCATGGTGGCCGTGCTCGCCTGCGCCATCGATCAGGCGGCGAAGCTCTGGCTCTTAGGCGTGTTCGATCTCGCCGGCCGCGGCCATGTGGCACTGACCGCGTTTCTCGACCTCGTCGTGACCTGGAACACCGGCATCAGCTACGGGCTGTTTCCGCAAGAGGGCGTTTTCGGCCAATGGGCGCTGCTCGCCTTCAAGGCCGCCGCCATGGTCTTCCTCTGGATTTGGCTCGCCCGCGCGCCCTCGCGGCTGACCGCCATTGCCCTCGGCCTCATTGTCGGCGGGGCCTTCGGCAACGCCATCGACCGGCTGCATTGGCCGGGCGTGATGGATTTCGTGCTGTTTCACATCGACACAGCGGCCTGGAGTTTCCGCTGGTATGTCTTCAATTTCGCCGATATCGCCATCGTTGCGGGCGTGGTGGGTCTGCTGTACGATTCGGTTGTGGGCCGGGGTGCCGTAAAAGCGCCCTGATCGCGAATAAAAGAACTTGTAAGTTCAAGTTCATGTCCGGGATGAAGTCCCGGAAGGGCCATACCGGCACCTCGGGTGAGGGAATGCCGCAGGATCGCAGTGATAATCGCAAGGCTGGCGGCGTTGCGCGGACGCGCGCGACGCTGTCGCGCATCGCTGTGGCTGCCGCTCTGGCCGGTCTCCTCGCTGGAACCAACCTGTCCGTGGCCCGCGCCGCCGACGATAGCGGCGCGGATGACACTTTCCTCGGCAAGTTCATGGAGAAGCTCGGGCTGAGGGCGCCGCCCGATCGGACCGCGGACATCAACTACTCCGAGCGCCCGCCGCTCGTGGTGCCGCCGACCCGCGACCTGCCGCCGCCGGCCGCTGGGCTCCCAGTGGCCCCCGACTGGCCGAACGACTCCGCTATGAAGACGCACAAGCACGTCCGGTCCAAGTCGCCGCCACCGGCGCCGGCGCCGGCGGCGCCGACTGTGACCGGGACTATCGCTCCCGCCGATGGCACAGCGCCTCCCGGACAGACCGGACAGGCCGGACAGAATGGTCAGCCCGCGCCGGCCGGCCAGACGACCACGACTGCGCGTGTTCCAAATCCGCCCGCGCAGCCGACCAGCTGGTGGAATCCCAAGACCTGGTTCAACCGGGAGGAATACGCCACATTTGTCGCCGAGCCGACGCGTGAGGATCTGACCGATCCGCCGGCCGGTTACCGCACGCCATCGCCGGATCAGCCCTACGGTGTCGGGCCCGAGCGCAAGACGAAGACCGAACAGCCGTACACTCCGCCGGTCACCCGCCAGGATCTCCCGAGATAGACTTAAGGGATCGGAAATCACGCCCGGGCGTCGAGTGGTCTGTTGTTTGCAAGCGAGAACTAAGAAGGCCGAAGAAGTCGCCGTCCTGGTGCGGACCATCCTTTCGCCAGCCTGCGGAGGTCGTTTTGAAATTACTGCTGCTCGCGCTGGCGCTCGCCGGCGCTGTCGCCGGTCCCGCATGCGCCGGGACCGGACCGCAGGTCGCGCACTTTACTCTGTGGAACGGCCTTGACGTCGTGGTGGTGCCCGATCATCGGGCGCCGGTGGTCACGCATATGATCTGGTACAAGGTCGGGGCCGCTGACGAGACGGCCGGCAAGTCCGGGCTAGCGCACTTTCTCGAACATTTGATGTTCAAGGGCACGACGAAGAATCCCGGCGACACATTCTCGCAGCGGGTCGCCGCGATCGGCGGGCAGGAGAATGCTTTCACCTCCAGCGACTATACCGGTTTCTTTCAGCGGGTCCCGCGTGAGCACCTCAAGGAGATGATGGCGCTTGAGGCCGACCGCATCACCGGCCTCGTGCTCACCGACGCGGTCGTGGCGCCCGAGCTCAATGTCGTGCTCGAAGAGCAGAATACCCGCGTCGCCAACAATCCGAACGGCCGGCTCGGCGAGCAGATGGACGCCGCGCTCTACCTCAATCATCCCTATCGCCGCCCCTCGATCGGCTGGCGGCACGAGATCGAGACGCTGACCCGCGATGACGCTTTGGCGTTCTACCGGCGCTTCTACACGCCCAACAATGCCGTCGTGGTCATCGCCGGCGATGTGACGCCGGAGGAGGTCAAGGTCGACGCGGAACAGACCTACGGCAAGATTGCTCCGCGCGCGGAGATCGCGCCGCGGCGACGCCCCACGGAGCCGGTGCAGGAGGCGCCTCGCACGGTGACGCTCGCCGACCCGCGGGTCGAGCAACCGAGCATCAGCCGCATCTATCTCGCGCCCTCGAGCGCGACGGCAAAGCATGGCGAGAGCCAAGCGCTCGACCTCCTCGCCCATATCCTCGGGGCCGGCGAGAACAGCCGGCTCTACCGCGCGCTGGTGGTCGATCAAGGTATCGCGCTCAATGCCGGCGCCTATTATTCGGGCATGGCGCTCGACTACGCCAAATTCGGCGTCTACGGCTCGCCGAAGCCGGGAAAGACGCTGCACCAGGTCGAGGCGGCAATCGATGCCGTGCTGGCGGAAATCAGCGAACGCGGCGTTACCGCCGACGAGCTTGAAAGCGCCAAGAGCCGGCTCCTTGCCGACGCCGTCTACGCCCAAGACAACCAGGCGACGCTGGCGCGCTGGTATGGCAGCGCGCTCGCCACCGGCCTGACCGTCGAGACGGTGCAAGCCTGGCCCGCCGCCATCCGCGCCGTGACCGGCGACGCGGTGCGGGAAGCGGCACGCACCTGGCTCGACCGGCGCGCCTCGGTCACCGGCTATCTCGTCAACAGCCTCAAGGCGGAGGAGAAACACTCGTGAGCCGCAAACAACTCCGGTCGAAGCAGGGCGGCGGCATCGCGCGGCTCGCCATCCTGGCCGCCGCGCTGGTCGCCTGCGTGGCGGCCCCGGCTGGCGCCACGACGATCGAGCGGGTGGTGAGCCCCGGCGGCATCGAGGCCTGGCTGGTGCACGAATCGGCAGTCCCGCTGATTGCGGTCGACTTCGCTTTCGTCGGCGGCGCCATCCAGGATCCGCTCGGCAAGGCGGGCACCTCGGTCATGGTCGCCTCTTTGCTCGACGAGGGCGCCGGCGATCTCGATTCGCAGGCGTTCCACCAGCGCCTCGAGCGCAAGGCCGTCGAGCTCAACTTCGAGACCGAGCGCGACGCCATTCGCGGCTCGTTGCGTACGCTGACCGAGAACCGCGACGAAGCTTTCGACGATTTGCGGCTTTCGCTCACCGCGCCGCGCTTCGATCCCGCGGCCGTCGAAATCATCCGCGGACAGGTGCTGTCGCTGGTGCGGCGCGCGGCGACCAACCCGGCCGATATGGCGCGGCAGCGCTGGTGGGAAATCGCGTTCGCCGATCATCCCTATGGTCGCCCGGCGAACGGCACGTCCGAATCGGTGCCGACCATCACCCCCGATGATCTCAAAGCCTACACGCGGCGGGTGCTGACGCGGGAAAACCTCAAGGTCGCCGTCGTCGGCGACATCGACGCCGAGGCAGTGAAGACGATGCTCGACCGGGTGTTCGGCGCGCTGCCGGCGAAGGCGGAGCTCACCAGGGTCGCGAGCGTCTCGCCGCAGGGCCTCGGCCGGCGCATCGTCATCAAGCTCGACGTGCCGCAGGCGGTGGTGGCGTTCGGCGGCGCCGGGATCGCGCGCAAGGACCCGGATTTCATGGCCGCCTACATCGTCAATCACATCCTTGGCGGCGGCGCGTTTTCCTCGCGGCTCTATCAGGAGGTGCGCGAGAAACGCGGGCTGGCCTATTCGGTCTACGACAGCCTGGTGTGGCTCAATCACGCCGCCTTGTTTCTCGGCGGCACCGCCACGCGCGCCGACCACGCCGGCGAAGCCCTCGACCTGATCGAACAGGAGATCCATCGCCTCGCCGAGGACGGGCCGACCGAGCAAGAGCTCGCTAAGGCCAAGGCGTACCTCAACGGCTCGTTCGCGCTCAATCTCGACAGCTCGGCGAAGATCGCTTCGCTCCTGGTGCAGCTGCAACTCGACGATATCGGCATCGACTACTTCACGCGCCGGCCGGCGTTGATCGAGGCGGTGACGCTCGCCGATGCGCGGCGCGTGGCCAAGCGCCTGCTCGACGGCGGCCTCCTGGTCACCGTGGTCGGCCGCCCCGCGGGCCTGATTTCGACGAACGAGAACCCTTAAATCTCGTATCGCGCGAAGCCATGCGCGAAAGAGCAGGTGTCGCGAAGGCCGCTTCCCGATTTCGCTGACGCCCGATCCGCGCTACGCTTGCCGCAATGATCCGCGTCAACGCCCAGATCAGTATCGACGAGCGCGAGATCGAGGAAAGCTTCGTACGCGCCTCGGGTCCGGGTGGGCAGAACGTCAACAAGCTCGCGACCGCGGTGCAGCTTCGTTTCGACGTGCGCGGCTCGCCGTCATTGTCGGCAGAAACGCGGGCGCGGCTCGAGCGGCTCGCCGGCACGCGGCTGACGCGCGACGGCGTCCTGGTCATCATCGCGCAGCGCCATCGCACCCAGGCACGCAATCGCGCCGATGCGCGCGAGCGGCTCATCGACCTCATCCGCCGTGCGGCAGCCGTGCCAATCAAGCGCCGGGCGACCAGGCCGACCAAGGCGTCGCGCGAGCGCCGCATCGAAGGCAAGAAGCGCCGCGCCGGGATCAAGCATTTGCGCAGCTCAAGGCCGGCGTTCGATTGACCTCCCGTCGCCCGGATTGGGCGAAGCGAAATCCGGGATTGCGCAGTGAGCTGAAACTCCGCCGACGGATTTCACTGATGTTCAATCCGGGTTACGGTTTGTCGTCCACGCGAGTCGTCCATGCCCGTCCGCCAGCTCTCCGAGGCCATCGTCAACCGCATCGCCGCCGGCGAGGTGGTCGAGCGTCCGGCGAGCGTCGTCAAGGAGCTCGTTGAAAACGCGCTCGATGCCGGGGCGAGCCGCATCGACGTGCTGACCGATGGCGGCGGTCGGCGGCTCATTTGCGTCACCGACGACGGCGAGGGCATGGGCCGGGCCGATCTAGCGCTCGCGGTCGAGCGCCATGCGACTTCGAAACTTGCCGATGACGATCTTGTCGCCATCAACACGCTCGGTTTTCGCGGCGAGGCTTTGCCCTCGATCGGCGCGGTGGCGCGGCTCTCGATCACGACCCGCCACAAGGGCGAGCCGCATGCCTGGACGATCGAGGTCGATGCCGGGACGAAGTCCGCGCCCAAGCCCGCCGCACTCGGGGAGGGCACCCGCGTCGAGGTGCGCGATCTCTTCTACGCCACGCCGGCGCGGCTCAAATTCCTCAAGCTCGATCGTACCGAGGCCGAAGCGGTGCGCGAGGTGGTGCGCCGGCTCGCCATGAGCCGGCCGGACGTCGCCTTCACGCTCGCCGGCGAGGAGCGCGCGCCGGTTAGCTTTGCCGCGACGCTCCCTGGCGCGACCGGACGTCTTGCGCGCCTCGGCGATCTGCTCGGCGCCGATTTCCGCGCCAACGCGGTCGAGATCGCGGCCGAGCGCGAGGGCGTCGCGGTCGCCGGCTACGCGGCGCTGCCGACGCTCACCCGCGCCAACGCGCTCGGCCAATATCTTTTCGTCAACGGCCGGCCGGTCCGCGACAAGCTCCTGGTCGGCGCGGTGCGCGCGGCCTATGCCGATTATCTGCCGCGCGACCGCCATCCGCTGGTCGCTCTGTTCGTCGCGCTCCCGGCGCGCGAGGTCGACGTCAACGTGCATCCGGCCAAGGCCGAAGTGCGTTTTCGCAATGCCGGCCTGGTGCGCGCGCTGATCGTGCACGCGCTCAAAGAGGCGCTCGCCCGCGAAGGCGGTCGCGCGGCGACGACCGGCGGCAGCGCAACCATCGCTGCATTCCGCAGGGTTGCCGAGGCGCCGCGGCGCAGCTGGGATTGGCGGCGCTCGCCGGCGCGGCCCGGCGATCCGCGGCGGACGGTTATGCCGCTGCGTGGCAGCGGTTTCGCTGAGGCCGAGCAGCCGGCTTTCGACGTCGGCACGCCGGCAGCCGATTTGCGCGGCGCGTTTTACGGTCATGGCGCCGCCGAAACGGCGGAGGCCGCTGCCGAGGCGCTCGACCATCCGCTCGGCGCGGCGCGGGCGCAGGTGCATGACACCTATGTGGTGGCGCAGACGCGCGACGCGCTGGTCATCGTCGATCAGCACGCCGCCCACGAGCGCATCGTCTATGAGAAGCTCAAGGCCGCGATCGAGAAGAGCGGCGTTGCCCGCCAGATCCTGCTCATCCCCGAGATAGTCGAGCTCGACGAGGCGGACGTAGAGCGCCTGCTCACCCGCGCCGGCGAGCTCGCGCGCTTCGGGCTGGTGCTCGAATCCTTCGGTCCGGGTGCGGTGGCGCTGCGCGAGACGCCTTCGCTCCTCGGCGAGATCGATGGCGCCGGCCTGGTGCGCGATCTTGCCGAGCACATGAGTGAGTGGGATGAGGCCTTGCCGCTCGAGCGCCGCCTCTGGCAAGTCGCTTCCTCCATGGCCTGCCACGGCTCAGTGCGCGCCGGCCGGCGGCTCAAGCCGCAGGAGATGAATGCGCTGCTCCGCGAGATGGAGAGAACGCCGAATTCCGGCCAGTGCAACCACGGCCGCCCGACTTACGTGGAATTGAAGCTCACCGACATCGAGCGGCTGTTCGGGCGGCGCTAGACGGGCCGCAGAAACACGAACTCGGTATCGTCATAGCGGCGCCGTTCGGTCTCGGTGAATCCTTCGGGCGCTGCAAATTCGGCCTTCGCCGCCTCCTCGACCACGATCAGCGCGCCGGGTGTGAACCATCCGCCGGCGCGCGCCGAGGCGAGCGCCGGCGCCGCCAGGCCTTGCCCGTAGGGCGGATCGAGGAAGGCGAGCGAGAACGGCGCCAGCGGATGCACCGGGCCGAGCTTGGTCGCGTCGCGGCGAAAAATGCGCGTAGTGCCGCCGAGACCGAGTGCGGCGACGTTTTCGCGCAGCAGCGCACGCGCCTCCGCGCTCTCGTCGATGAACAGCGCGAACGCCGCGCCGCGCGACAACGCTTCGATACCGAGGGCGCCGGTGCCGGCAAAGAGATCGAGCGCCCGCGCCCCGCTCACCGGGTCGGCATAGGCGTGGAGGAGAATATTGAACAGCGACTCGCGCAGGCGGTCGGCGGTCGGCCGGATCGCCTGCGATTGCGGGGCGGCGAGCGTGCGCCCGCGCAAATTGCCGCCGACGACGCGCATCAGCGGTCTCGCCGGCGCGGCCGGCCGGCGCCGAATGGGCGTCCTCGTGGTTTGCGCGGACCGCGCCGCGGCGAAGCCGCCGGTGGCGCCGCTGATTCAAATCGCTCCACCACGACGCGACGACCTTTGCGGTCGGTAAGGAGGCCCGCGCGCGGCGTAGCGGATTTTTGCCCACCCCGCCCGTCGTCATCGCGGCGCGCGCCGCGGAATTTGCGCCGCAGCTTTTTCGCCGGTCGCTCACCCTCATGCGCGCGCCAGGAATGGCTTGGCGACCCAGGGCGTGCTGGTTTCTGGCTTGCCGGTTTCTCGGTCGTCGGTTTCGGACTTGCCGGTTTCCGGCCTGCCGCTTTCCAGCTCGCCGGCTTTCTCCCGGTACTTCCATACGTTGCGTCGTTTCCCTCAGGCGGGGGAGGAGCCACTTTCGCGGCCGAGAAATCCGCGCCCGAGAGCTCGACCAGGCGCTCGCCAAGCTGTTCGCGCAGGACCCGCGTGCGTACCTCCTCGACCGCACCCTCGGCGAGTTCGCCGAGTTGAAACGGGCCGAAGGAAACGCGGATCAGCCGCGTGACCGTCAGCCCGAGATCGCCGAGCACGTTGCGCACCTCGCGGTTCTTGCCCTCACGGATCGCCAAAGTGAGCCAAAGATTCGAGCCTTGCACGCGGTCGAGCGTCGCTTCGATCGGTCCATAATGGATGCCGTCGACTGTCACTCCGGCGCGCAATTCGTCGAGCTTTGCCTGCGTTGCCGATCCGTGCGCGCGGACGCGGTAACGCCGCAGCCAGCCGGTCGCAGGCAATTCGAGCACCCGCGCCAGGCCGCCATCATTGGTGAGGAGAACAAGCCCTTCGGTATTGAAGTCGAGCCGCCCGACGCTGATGAGCCGGGGCAGATGCTTGGGCAGGCGCTGGAATATGGTCGGCCGCCCCCGCGGGTCGGCGTGCGTGGTCACGAGCCCGCGCGGCTTATGGTAGAGGAAGAGCCGCGTGCGTTCGCGCTTCGGCAGCGGTTCGCCATCGACGCTGACGTGGTCGGCCGCGGTCACGTTGCGCGCCGGCGTTGCGATCACGGTGCCATTGACGGCGACGCGGCCAGCGGCGATCCACGCCTCCGCCTCGCGGCGCGAGGCGAGGCCGGCGCGGGCGATCGCCTTGGCGACGCGCTCGCCGGCTTTGTCGCTGTGCTCGTTCCCGTCGGTCATGACGCTTCATTTTGGTCAGGCCAGGCCTTGTGCCGGGCGTCCGCGTCTTTATACACCGCGACGGATCGTGGCGAACAAAGACGCGGATGGCCGGGGGAGCCCGGCGGTGACGAAAAGCGTAGCATGGCATCGTTCATGGACATGGCGTTGGAAGAGGCGCGCGCGGCCGGCGGACGCGGCGAGGTGCCGATCGGCTGCGTCGTGGTGCGCGACGGCGCCGTCATCGCCCGCGCCGGCAATCGCACACTCGCCGAGCGCGATCCGACCGCGCACGCCGAATTGGTCGCGATCCGCCAGGCTGCGGCGGCGCTTGACACCGAGCGGCTCAACGATTGCGATCTCTACGTCACGCTCGAGCCCTGCGTCATGTGCGCGGGCGCGATCGCGTTCGCGCGGATCCGCCGGCTTTATTTCGGCGCGGTCGATCCTAAGGGCGGCGCGGTGGACAATGGCGTGAAATTCTTCGCCTCGCCGTCATGCCATCATCAGCCGGAGGTCTATGGCGGCTTGGCGGAAGCGGAAGCATCGGCGCTGCTCAAGCGCTTCTTCGTGGAACGGCGCTGAGCCTCACGCCGCGAGCAATTTGCTGAGCTCTTCCTTCACTCCGGCCTTGACCGCGTCCGCCGCGCGCAAAATGGCGCTCGCCTGGTGGAACTCAGCGGTGCGGAAAATGCCGATATTCGGCCGGATCAAGAGATCGGGCCGGGCGTGGTCGAGCTTCGCGGCGACAATGGCGCTGCCCATGACCAGCACCGTCGTGTACAAGCATTCCCATGCGCCCGGGATGTCGGAGCGCTCCGGCGTCGGCACGCCGAACACGTCGACGGCGACAATGATTTCGGCGAGCCCGCGCAAATGGCCGAAGGGCAGGGGATCGCTGGCGCCGCCGTCGACCAGAACGCGCCCGTCGATCATCACCGGCCGGAACAGCCCGGGAATGGCGATCGAGGCGGCGAGCGCCGGCATCAGCGGACCGGCCGCGAGTCCGGCTTCCTGCCGCCGATAAAGGTCGGTCGCCACGACCGTCAGCGGAATTTCCAACGCCGCGAAATCCGGCGGGATCGCGTCCGGCAGAAATTGTGTACAGAATTTCTCGGCGTTGATCTGGGTCGCCTGGCCGAAGGCGCCGGCGAACAGATCGGCGAGCGTTCCGGCGCGTGCCGCCAGCAGGCGGCGCGTGGTTTCGCCGCGGTTGTGCGCCAAGGCGATGACGTGGCGGCGGATTTCCTTGCCGCGCATTCCCGCCGCGTAGGCGGCGCCGATGAGCGCGCCGATCGAAGTGCCGGCAATGGCGGCGGGCTTTATCGCCATTTCATCGAGCGCTTCGATGATCGCGATATGCGCGAGCCCGCGCGCGCCGCCGCCGCCGAGCGCAAGCGCGAAGCTCTTGGTGCGGGCCGCCGTCACGCGGTTACGCCTCGCTGGCGAATGCCCATGCTCTGGCGGCGAGCGGACGCACCATTTCGGCTCGCGCCGCCGCGTGGGCGCTGGTCGCGGTGCCGTCGCGCACGCGGCCGACGATGCCTTGCAGGATCGCGGCGATGCGGAAGAAATTGTAGGCCGAGTAGACCGCCATATGCGGCCGCGGGTCGAGGCCGGTGCGCGCCACATAGGCGCCGACATACTGCTCGAGCGGTGGGATGCCGAGCGCGGCCAGATCGGCGCCGACAAGCGAGCCGGTGTTCGCTTCCGAGGGCGGCATGTTCCACTGCATCAAATGGTAGGTGAAATCGGCGAGCGGATCGCCGAGCGTCGACAATTCCCAGTCGAGCACGGCGGCGATGCGCGGCGCATTCGGCGCAAGAATGATGTTGTCGAGCCGATAGTCACCATGCACGAGGCGCGCCGGCTGCGGCGGCGGCAAATGCGCCGGCAGCCAGGCGATCAGCCGGTCCATATCCTCGATCTTCTCGGTTTCCGAGGCACGGTATTGCTTCGACCAGCGGTCGACCTGCCGCGCCACATAGTTTTCGGCGCGGCCATAATCGGCCAGGCCGATCGCGGCCGGCTCGAAGCTGTGCAGCTGCGCCAGCGTGGTGTTCATGGCGTCATAGACCTGCGCGCGCTCGGTCGGATTGGAGGCCGGCATCTGCGGCTCCCAGATCACCCGGCCTTCGACGTGTGACATGACGAAGAAGGCGGTGCCGACCACGCTCTCGTCGGCGCAATAGAGCACCGGTTCGGCGACTGGAAAGCCCTGCGGGTAGAGCGCGGCGATCACGCGGTACTCGCGATCCACGGCGTGCGCGGAGGGAAGCAGCTTTCCCGGCGGCTTGCGGCGCAGCACGTAGCGGCGTTGCGGCGTTTCCAGGAAGTAAGTTGGGTTCGACTGCCCGCCCTTGAACTGGCTGACGGAAAGCGGCCCGACGAAGCCCTTTACGTGCTCGCGCAGATACGCCTCGAGCCGTCCGACGTCGAAGCGCAGGCGCTCGGCGACCTCCTTGGTGCCGGAAAATGTGCTCTGGCGGTCGGTGGCGTTCATCCCCGTTACTCCGTTTGCTGACCGTTCCGGTTCGTTTGTCGGGAGGCAAAAGATGACCGAGGCGGCAGACGGCCATCGGCCGAACAATTATATCGAACCAAGTCGCGAGGCCAGCCTACTGATTTGTCTCATTTTTCCCGCGTGGCCGCACGCCAGCCAATATCGTGGCGGTAGAAACCTTCCGGCCAGCGAATCTGCGCGATGGCCTTGTAAGCGCGCGCCTGCGCTTCGCGCACGGTGTTGCCGAGCGCGCAGACATTGAGCACGCGGCCGCCATTGGCAAGGACGTGCCCGCTGCCGTCGGACGCAGTGCCGGCATGAAAAATCTCCACGCCCTCGACGGCGCCGGCGGCGTCGAGGCCCTCGATCACCGAGCCGCGGGCATAGTGGCCGGGATAGCCCTTGGCGGCCATCACCACGGTGAGCGCGACCGCGGGATACCAGCGCAGATCGAGCGATTTGAGCATCCCGTCGCGCGAGGCCAGCAGCGCCGGAACGAGGTCCGACATCAGGCGCAGCATCAGCACCTGACATTCCGGATCGCCGAAGCGGACATTGTATTCGATCAGCTTCGGACCCGCGGCAGTGACCATCACTCCGGCATAAAGCACGCCCTTGTAGGGCGCGCCCATCGCCTGCATCGCGCGCAAGGTCGGCTCGATAATCTCCTGCATGATCCGCGCGCTCATCGCCGTATCGACGATCGGCGCCGGCGAGTATGCGCCCATGCCGCCGGTATTCGGTCCCTGGTCGCCGTCGAAGGCCCGCTTGTGGTCCTGCGCCGAGGCGAGCGGCAGGGCAGTCACGCCATCGCAAAGCGCAAAGAACGACGCCTCCTCGCCGGCGAGAAATTCCTCGATTACGATCTCGCCGGCGGCCTCGCCCAGACCGCCGCCGAACATCATGTCGATCGCCGCGTCTGCGGCGGCAAGGTCTTCGGCGACGACCACGCCCTTGCCGGCGGCAAGCCCGTCGGCCTTGATCACGATCGGCGTGCCGTGCTCGCGGACATAGGCCTTCGCCGGTTCGGCGGCGCGGAAACGCTCGTAAGCGGCGGTGGGGATGCCGTTTGCGCGGCACAGATCCTTGGTGAAAGCCTTGGAGCCTTCGAGCCGGGCGGCGGCGCGGCTCGGCCCGAACGCCTTGATGCCGGCGGCCTCGAGATCGTCGACGATCCCGGCGCACAGCGGCGCCTCCGGTCCGACGACGACGAGATCGATCTTGGTTTTGCGGCAAAACGCGATCACGGCCGCATGGTCGGCGAGGTCAAGCGCGACGCATTCGGCCTCGCGCGCGATGCCGGCATTGCCCGGCGCGCAAATGAGCCGGTCGCTGAGCGGGCTCGCCGCCATCTTCCAGGCCAGCGCATGTTCGCGCCCGCCGGAGCCGAGGAGCAAAATATTCATCGGTTGGAATGCCTTGCCGCGGTCCCTGTAGCATGCGGGAGCCCCGGTGCAAGACGGCGGCGGATCTTGTCCAAGGCTCTTGACCCGCGCCGGCGATGCGGACCATTAGCTGCCATCCGCCCCATGGCATTATGGCTGCAATGAATGAGCCTCGCCTCAATCTGCCGGAACTGACCGTCTCCGAGCTCTCGGCGGCGCTCAAGCGCACGATCGAGGATGCCTATGGCTATGTGCGGGTGCGCGGCGAGCTCGGAAAGGTCAGCTATCACTCGAACGGGCACGTCTATTTCGACCTCAAGGACGAGCGCGCCTGCATCGCCGGCGTGATCTGGCGCAGCACCGCGCAACGGATCAAGCTCAAGCTCGAAGCCGGGCTTGAGGTCGCCATCACCGGGCGGCTCACCACCTATCCGGGGCGCTCGCAATACCAGATCGTGGTGGACACGCTGGAGCCGGCCGGGCTCGGCGCGCTCATGGCGCTGCTCGAGGAGCGCAAGAAGCGGCTTGCCGCCGAGGGGCTGTTCGACGAAGCGCGCAAGCAGTTGCTGCCGCATCTGCCGGTGGTGATCGGCGTCATCACCTCGCCGACCGGCGCGGTCATTCGCGACATTCTGCACCGGCTGGCCGACCGCTTCCCCCGGCGCGTTCTGGTCTGGCCGGTGAAGGTGCAGGGCGAGAGCTCCGCGCTGGAGATTGCCGCGGCGATCGGCGGCTTCAACGCGCTGCCCGAGCGCGGGCCGATGCCGCGGCCGGATTTGCTCATCGTCGCGCGCGGCGGCGGCTCGCTCGAGGATCTCTGGTCGTTCAACGAGGAGATCGTAGTGCGCGCGGCGGCGGCGAGCCTCATTCCGCTCATAGCCGCTATCGGACACGAGACCGACGTGACGCTCATCGACTTCGCCGCCGACCGGCGGGCGCCGACGCCGACGGCCGCCGCCGAGATGGCGGTGCCGGTGCGCGCCGAGCTCATGCTCGACATCGACAATTTCGCACGGCGCGCGCTCGCCTCATGGCGGCGCAATCAGGAAGCGCGGCGAAGCGCCTTGCAGTCGGCGGCCCGGGCGCTCCCCGACGCCGAGGAGGTGTTGGCGCTGCCGCGGCAACGGCTCGATCATGCCGCCGCGCGCCTCGGGCGTGCGCTGCGCGCCAATGCGCATGTGCATCGCGTCGGCTTTTCGCGCATCGGCGGCAGGCTGAGCGCGCATTTGCTGCGCACGCATGTCGAGCGTCGGCACGAGCGCGTCGCCACCTTGGCCGCGCGCGCCGGCCGGGCGATGGATAACCTCCTCGACGCGCGCTGGGCGCGATGCGAGCGCGATGCGCAATTGCTCGCGGCGTTTTCCTATCGCGGCGTCTTGGCGCGCGGCTTCACGCTGGTCCGCGACAAAGCCGGCCGCCCGCTGCGCACCGCCGCTGCCGTGACCATGGGCGCGCCGATCGACATCGAGTTTTCCGACGGCCGCGTCGGCGCGCGCGCCGAGGTCGTCCATGTTCCGACCACGCCGCGCGCCGAGCCGCCGCGGCGGCGTGGCCGGCGCGGCGGCGATCCGGGGCAGGGCAGTTTGTTCTAGAGGCGCAGGCGCGACGGTTGGCGCATTCGCCCGCATCCGCCGTGACGGATGGCGGAACAGGGCGGCCGCCGGCCTAAGCACGACCGCCACAATTTGGCGCCACGCCGGGCACGCGCACGCGGCGTCAAATTTTTCGGCGGAGCCGGCGCACGGTGGGTTTCGTCCTTGGCCCCGAATGACTATGTTTCCTGGCCTGCGGACTAGGCGCAGGAGGTTCATTTGCTCAATCGCACCGATCGTCCCTCGCCGATGCCCGGCGAAGCCGAAGTGAAATACCTCGACGGCGATTTCCGGGTGGTGCGGCCGGGAGCGTTTGTCCGCTGCGCGGTCACCGGGACCCCGATCCCGCTCGACGAGCTGCGCTATTGGAGCGTAGACCTCCAGGAAGCCTATGCCACTCCCGAGGCCGTGCTGCAGCGGCACGGCGCGAGTTACGCGCGGAAATCCTAAGCGCGCGCTAGCGCTTCATCACGCTAAGGATCATCTTGGCGAATGCGTCGCGCTCCTCAATGACGAGGCGCACGGGCAATGCGGTGGCGCGCATGGCGAGCCTGGCGAGGCGTGGATCGCCGGAAAGCCGGGCAATGTCCTTCTCCGTGGTCAGCAACACGAGATTCGCCGCCTCCGCGCGCGCAAGCAATACTTGCGCCTGCGCGGCGGTGTAGCGATGGTGGTCGGCAAAGCTGGCGCGTTCGGCAACCTCGAGGCCGGCCTCGCCGAGGGTCGCGAAGAATTTTTCCGGGTCCCCGATCCCGGCAAACGCCAGGACCTTGCGGCGGTGAAGCGCGGCGAGAACGTCGCGGTCGGGTTCGAGACGGCCGTGGAAGATGGTCATCTGGTGCCGGCGTGCGACTTGCACGACTGCGTCGGCGCCCGTTGCCGGGCCGACGACGAGCAGACAGTGCGCACGGGAGATTTGCGCTTCGAGCGGGGCGCGCAGCGGCCCGGCGGGAATGACGCGCCCGTTGCCGATGCCGCGCCGGCCGTCGACGAGGAGGATCGCGAGATCCTTGGCGAGCGACGGATTTTGAAATCCGTCGTCCATCACGATCACGCTCGCGCCGTCGAACCGCGCCGCCATCGCGCCGTTCACGCGATTGCGCGCGACGATGGTGGGCGCGACCTGTGCGAGAAGGAGCGGCTCGTCGCCTACGTCCGCCGCCGCGTGATGCGTGGGATTGACGCGCACCGGGCCGCGCAATCGTCCGCCATACCCGCGGCTGAGGAAAAACGGCCGCTCATGCGCGGCGAGGAGAAGGCGCCCGACCGCAAGCGCCGCCGGTGTCTTGCCGGCGCCGCCGACGGTGAGATTACCGAGGCAAATGACCGGCAGGCCGACGCCGCGGCCCTGTGCCTGCAATCGCAGCGCCGCCACCGCTCCGTAGAGCCCAGCGAGTGGACTGAGCAAGCTTCGTTTTCCTGGCTGCCACCACGAGGCGGGCTCGCGCATCAGAGCATGACCTCGAAAAAATCCGTCCCGGACTTGGTCCGCAGCGACAAGCGGTTTTCGCCAACCGTCATGCGCGAGTTCTACGACGCCTGCTGCTCGAGCCGAAGGCGTACGAGATAGGGCTCGAGCGCCGCGAGCGTCCGCTCGAGCGCGCCGCCGAGCTTTGCCGCCGTTATCTTGCCGGCGTCGGCCACGGCCGAGCGCACCGCAGGCTTCGCCAGCCACTCCGCGAGACGCGCCGTCAGGGCGTCGGCGTCGGTTACCAGTTCGGCTCCATGCGCCGCGTCGAGCGTCGCATAGATCTCGGCGAAGTTCCAAACATGCGGACCGTGCACGATCGCCGCGCCCAATCCGATCGCCTCGATCGGATTTTGACCGCCGTGAGTGGCGAGCGAGCCGCCCATGAACACGATGGGCGCCAGCCGGTAGATCAGGCCGAGCTCGCCGAGCGTGTCGGCGATGTAGACGTCGATGTCCGGCTTGGGCGGATCGCCGCGCGAGCGTAACGCAACGGCAAGGCCGGCCGCGCGTCCGATCTCGGCAATGCCGGGTCCGCGGGCGGGATGGCGCGGGGCGATCACGGTCAACAACGAAGGGCATTTCACCCGCAGCCGCCGATGCGCGGCGATGATCGCGCTCTCCTCGCCGGCATGGGTCGAGGCGGCGGCGATGACCACGCGCGAGCCAATGATCGCGCTCAATTTATGCAAGGTCGGCGGATCGACGGGCGGTGCGGGCACGTCGAGCTTGAGATTGCCGATGCTGCTGACGCGCGGTGCGCCCAGTTGATCGAGGCGTTGCGCATTGGCGCTGGACTGAGCGAGGCACATGTCGAATCGGTCGAGGAGCGCGGCGCTCGAACGCGGCAGCAGTCGCCAGCGGCCGAACGACCGCTCGGACACGCGACCATTGACCAGGATCATCGGGATCGCGTGCTCGGCGCAGGCCAGGACCAGGTTGGGCCACAGATCCGATTCGACGAACAAGGCGAGCGCCGGGCGCCAATAGTCGAGGAATCGGCCGACAAACCGCGGCGCGTCGAGCGGAATGAATTGGTGCAGCGCTCCGGAAGGGAGCCTTTGCTCGGCAAGCCTGGCCGACGTGACCGTGCCGGAGGTGACCAGCACGGCGAAATGGCGGGCGCGGATCCGCTCGATCAGCGGAATGACGGCGAGCAATTCGCCGACGCTCGCGGTGTGCAGCCAGATGATCGGGCCGGGCGGGCGCTGAAGGCTCGGCTCGCCGTAGCGCTCCGCCATGCGCACCGGGTGCTCCTTGCCCCGCTTGAGACGCCAAGCGAGCAGTCGCGGCGTGACCGGCGCTGCTGCCGCGGCGGCGAGGCGATAGAATCGCAGCGCAAGAGGCAGGCGATCACGCAAAACTCAAGCTCCCCGGTGCGGCCGATCGACCACTTCATAGGCGCGCCGCGTCACGGCGGTCAGGCGATCTTCAAGCAGACGGCGGCAAGCTTCAAGCTCTTCCGCGTCGGCGGCTGCGGGGACGCTGAGCGGCTCGGCGGCGACGCCGCAGCCGCGACTGAACGGGAGATTGATCGTGGTGCGATCCCAATTGTCCAGCACCAAGCGGCGGCTGGTGGCGAACGCGACGGCGTAGATTGGACGCCCGGACGCTTGCGCGAGCTTGATGATGCCGGGCCCGGCCACGCGCGAGACCTTGGGGACGTCGGCTGAGAGCGCCACCGAATAACCTTTGGCGAGCGCGTCGACCATGGCCTGGAAGGCGGCGACGCCGCCCTTGCGCACAAAACTGCCGCCATGACTGCCAGAACCGCGAATGGTGCCGATGCCAAGCCGCTCGGCGGCAACGGCGTTGATCTCGCCGTCGTGATGGCGAGAGATCAGTATCTTGGTGGGAAATTCGAGCTTGCGGGCGGCCGGCGCAAGAAGGTGCTGGCCGTGCCAGATTGCGAGGATGACCGGCTTGCCCGCCTCGAGGCGCTCATAGATGTCCGGCGGCTCGAACGTGAAGCGGCTTGTCGTTCCAACGAAGCGCAAGAATTCCGCGGCCGCGACGCCGACCGCGACCTTAGCCCATCGTTGTCGCGCGATGTTCCTCCACAGCTGCATATGTACGCTCAGCGCTGCGGCGCCTGGTGCGGATCGAGCAGCCGGTGCAGATGGACGATGAAGTAACGCATCTCGGCGTTGTCGACGGTCCCCTGCGCCTTCGCCTTCCAGGCTGCATAGGCGCTGGCATAGTTCGGATAGATGCCGACGATTTCGAGCTTGTCCAGATTTTTGAACTCGACGTTCTGCAGATTGTCGAGCTCACCGCCGAAGACGAGATGGAGCAATTGCTTGGATGGCTGCTTGGAAGCGGTATCCGGCATTCTGCTCGACTCAGGCGCTCGATTTGCCATCAGGAAACCGCGACCCGCCGCTCTCTGAGCAGATCGACGAAGGCCGCGTGCCGGTCCCGGCCGGCGGCGACGAGCATCCCGTGCCGCGGCACGGGACGGTTATAGGTGACCGCTCCACCCCCGAGATGGGTCATCGCCCCGCCCGCTTCGTGCACCAAAAGATCAGCGGCTGCAAGGTCCCAGTCGTGGCTGTTGTCGCCGGCGATCGCGATGTCGCATGCGCCCTGCGCAACGCGCGCGAGGCGCAGCGCCAGCGAGCGCACGCGCGGCAGGACGGTGAGAGACGGCGCGATGCCGGCGAGCTTGTCGAGAAAGCTTCTCGGGCCGGCGATGCGGGCGTCGGCGAGCGTCGCCCCGCCCGTCGCGGCGATCGAGACGCCGTTGCGCGTCGCGCCTCGCCCGGCGACCGCCGTGAAGAACTCATCCGTCGCCGCGGCATAAAGGCAACCCAGGACCGGCCGCCCACTCTCCACCAGCGCCGCCGAGATGCACCAATCCGGCGAGCCGGCAAGATAAGCCCGCGTGCCGTCGATCGGATCGACGATCCAGACATAGCGGGCGGAAAGCCGGGCCGGATCGTCGGCGCTTTCCTCCGACAGCCAACCGAAGCCATTGGTCTCGCCGATGAGGCGCTCGCGCAGCAACCGGTCGACGGCGATGTCGGCTTCGCTGACCGGCGAGGAGCCGGCCTTGGTCCAGGTCTTGATCGGAAGCTGAAACATGGAAAGCGCGAGCGCGCCGGCTTCGCGTACGCATTGCGCAAGCCGCGCCGCCGCGAGCGGGCGATCGGCAACGTCAATGGCCGGCAACGGTCAGACCCTCGACACGCACGGTCGGCGCGTTGGTGCCGTAGCGAAACGCGAGGTCATTTGCCGGCGTCAGGCTCTTGAACATTTCGAGGAGGTGTCCGGCGATGGTGACCTCGCTCACCGGATAGGTGCACGCGCCGTTCTCGATCCAGAATCCCGACGCGCCACGGCTGTAGTCGCCGGTCACCAGATTGACGCCCATTCCGATCATATCGGTGACGTAGAAGCCGTCTTCGATGTCGTCGATCAGTTGCTTCGGCGTCTTGTCGCCGGGTGCGAGGTGAAGATTGCTGGCGCCGGGCGCGGGGGTCGAGGAAACACCGCGCTGCGCATGGCCGGTCGTTACGAGGTCGAGCTCGCGCGCGGTGGCGCAGTCGAGGAGCCAGGTCTTGAGCACGCCATCCTCGACCAGCTTGAGCCGCTGTCCGGCGATGCCTTCGGCGTCGAACGGCCGCGAACGCAACCCGCGCGGCCGCAACGGGTCGTCGATAATCTCGATGCCGGAGGCGAAAATCCTCTCGCCCAGCCGCTCGCGCAGGAAGCTCGTCTGCCGTGCGATCGCGCTGCCGTTGACGGCGCTCGCCAAGTGCCCGACCAGCGAGCCCGAGATCCGCGCGTCGAACACCACCGGCACGCGCCGCGTCGCCACCTTGCGCGGGTTGAGACGCTTGACCGCGCGCTCGCCGGCGCGGCGTCCGATCGCTTCGGCGCTGTCGAGGTCGCCGGCGTGCAGCGTCGAGGAGTAGTCGTAGTCGCGCTCCATCCCGGTGCCTTCGCCGGCGATGGCCGACATCGAGATGCTGTGACGCGAAGCAATCGTCGCACCGTGAAAGCCGTCGCTCGTCACCAGCACTACGCCGGCGACGCCGGCCGAGGCCGAGGCTCCGTCCGACTTGGTGACGCCGGCAACGGCAAGCCCCGCGGCCTCCGCCTCGCGGGCACGCGTTTCCAGCACGCCGACCGCCGGCATATCGGGATCGAGGAGGTCGAGCGCCGGAAGCGCCTGCGCAAGTTGCGCCGGGTCGGCAAGGCCGGTGAAGCGATCCTCCGGCGCCGCGCGCGCCATGGCGACGGCGCGCTCGGCGAGCGCGTCGAAGCCATCGCCCTTGAGGTCATTGGTGGAAACGACCGCTTGCTTGCGGCCGACAATGACGCGCAGGCCGAGATCGTCGCCTTCGGAGCGCTGCGACTCCTCGACCGCGCCGTCGCGCACCTCGACCGAAAGCGATGCCGAACGCACGGCGAGCGCGTCCGCCTGGTCGGCGCCGGCACGCCGCGCGGCGCTGACCAGACGTTCGGCGAGATCGATGAGGACGGATTGGTCGAGAAGCGAGGACATTTTTAGCGTTGCCGTTTGGTTTATGCGCGGGTGAGAGTGAACACAAGGCGAAGATGTGGCCGCATCGCTCGCGATTCAACCGGGGAAACGCGCGTCTTGCGCCCAAATCCGGAGAAGGCGGGTGGCCGCGGCAACCGCTCGTCAATCATGCAGGCCGGTCGCGCGCGCGACACGAGCGATTAACCAGGGTTCTTAAGCCGATTACGACCGGGCTTTGGCATTCTCGCGACAACCGGGCGGCAACAGCCCGGCGGGAGCCGAGTTTTCGGGGCGTCAAATGGAAGCCGGCAGGATTGCTGCCGGGTCGAGCCGCACGTTGCGGCTCGACCCTTTCTCCTTGCCCGTGCGTTTCGAGGCCGCGGACGAGGCAGCCGACGAGAAGCTGCGCATTATCGACCTGCATCGCGAGCGCGTGGTGCTGCGCCGGTCCGTGGGCGGCATGCGCATGGCTTTGAACTTGCCCGTCGCCGCGTTCCGCGGCGTCGCCATCCGCCTCACCGGCAAAGCCGACCAGACGCCGAGCGCCATCACCGTCGTGCTCGAGCACGGCGACCCGGCGCTGTCGCTGCCGCTTTTTTCCTCGAGCGAGAGCGCGGACATCGTCGCCGAATGGCAGTCCTGGGCCCGCGTGCTCGGCCTGCCGCTCCTCGTCGCCGAGCGCGACGGCAGCCTGCGCGAGCCGTTCGCGCGCCTTGGCATGGTTCGGACCGAAGCGCCGACCTGCCGCCGCCGCCGCCGTACCGCGATCGCCCGCCGCCGTCCTGCGAACCTGGTGCGCCGCCGCGTGTACGCGCCGCAGGGCCTCGCGATCCATCGCGGCGAGCGCGAGATCGTCGCCCGGAATTAGAGGCGTCGCGGCTCAAACGAGCCGGCGCAATGCTGCGTCGGCCAATAATCCTGCAAACAGAATGAGCCCGGCATCGCGGTCGGATTTGAACAGCATCAGGCAAAGTTCCGGATCGGCGATGTCGAGGCGCACGATCTGCCAGGCGAGGTGCGCGGCAAAGGCGAGGAGGCCGAGGGCGAAGACCGGCCCGGCGCCGGCCGCCAATCCCGCGGCGCCGATGAGCACCGCAGCCAGCGTGTAGAACGCCGCGAGCATCAGCTTAGTGCGTTCGCCGAAAAGGAGCGCCGTGGATTTGATGCCGATGAGCGCGTCGTCCTCGCGATCCTGATGGGCGTAAATCGTGTCGTAGCCGATCACCCAGGCGATTGATCCGGCATAGAGAAGGAGCGCCGGCGGGTCGAGCCGGCCGAAGGCCGCCGCCCAGCCCATCAGCGCGCCCCAGGAGAACGCAAGACCGAGAACGATTTGCGGCCAATAGGTGATCCGCTTCATGAACGGATAGACGGCGACGATCGCGAGCGACGCAACACCAAGCCCGACCGTGAAGACGTTGAACGAGAGCAGCACCGCAAGCCCGATCAGCGACTGCAATAAGAGAAACACCGTGGCCTGCATCACGCTGACCTGGCCCGAGGGGATCGGTCGCGAGCGCGTGCGCTCGACGCTGCGGTCGAGGTCGCGGTCGACGATGTCGTTCCAGGTACAGCCGGCGCCCCGCATGGCGAAGGCACCGAGGAAGAACAACGCCAGATGCGAGAGTCGCGGTGTCACGTTGCCCGCGGCAACGGCAGCGAGCGCGCATGACCACCAGCAAGGCATCAGCAAAAGCCATGAGCCGATCGGTCGGTCGAGGCGCGCAAGCCGCAGATAAGGGCGAGACCAGGCCGGTGCGAGCGTATCGACCCAATTGCCGGTCGCGTCGGCGACCGAACCGGAGGCCCGGCTCATTTGGCCAGCGGGTTACCGTTGAGCGTGTCGAGGGTACCGCGTCCGGTCTTGGTGTTGCCGGCGCTGTCGACGGAGGGCGTGGCGATGGCGTCGCTCAGGGTGGGCTCCTTTGGATGCGCCGTGGGCGCATCGCTACAGACGACGGTGCGGAACTTCGCCGTCTTCTCGTGATTGACTTTCGCCGTCTTGACCGCCTCGTCGGGGATGCCGCACCAGGTTTTGTTGTTTTCGAGGAATTTCACGATCGCCGCTTCCGCAGTGTAGAAGCCGCTCACCAGCGTGCAAATCTCCTTGCGTTCGGCCTTGCGCTCGCCCGCCTTGCGAACGGCCATCCCCTTTTGCTCCGCGTCGCCGCGAAGCTTAAGGAAATCGTTGCATTGCGGCGGGGCTTGCGCCGACGCCACGCGGTCTCCGACCAAGAGGGCGATCAGGGCCAACGCCAAGGCGAGGCTCCGCAGCATGCTCGATACCCTTCCAGATTCCCCGTGACTCGGTCGCGAGTCTTCGCGACCATTAGAGGGCGCTTTGATTTCGGCGACAAGGCGGCAGAACATCCCAGGCGACAGAGTACGATGCCGTCGCCCTTGCTCAAACCTTAACGCTGGCTGCCGTCGCGCCAATATCGCTCATATCCCCGTTATTTGCCATGCCCCGCTACGACTTTCGCAGCCCGCGTCTTTATGTCGATGCCCCGCTCGGGGAGGGGACGACGGTCGCGCTCGGCAGCGCCCAGGCGCATTATCTCGGCGCCGTCTTGCGCCTCAAATCCGGCGCGCGCGTCCTCGTCTTCAACGGCCGGGACGGGGAGTGGAGTGCGACGATCGCGGCGCACAGGCGCGCCGCGAGCCTTGTTGTCGGCGAAAGGGTCCGGGCGCAAACGGCGGCGGCGGATCTGCACTATCTGTTCGCGCCGCTCAAGGCCGCGCGGCACGATTACATGGTGCAGAAGGCGGTCGAGATGGGCGTCTCGCTGCTGCAGCCGGTGCTCACCCGGCACGGCCAGGTGACGCGCGTCAATCTCGAGCGCATGCGCGCCAATAGCATCGAGGCCGCGGAGCAGTGCGGGATGCTCTCGCTGCCGGAGATCTGCCCGCCGCTCGCGCTCGCGCGTCTCCTCGCGGCCTGGGACCCGGCACGCCGCCTGGTATTTTGCGATGAAGATGCCGAGGCCGGCGACCCGCTTGCCGCTCTTGCCGATGTCGGGCGGGCGCCGCTTGCGGTGCTGATCGGTCCGGAAGGCGGTTTTGCCGAAGACGAGCGCGCGGCGTTGCTGAAGGCGCCGAATGTGGTACGCCTCTCGCTCGGCCCGCGCATCCTGCGCGGCGATACTGCGGCAGTGGCGGCGCTTGCCCTCGTTCAGGCGGTCATCGGCGATTGGCGTTGAGCGCCGGCGCGGCGCGCAGGATCAGTGGATCATCTCAGTGGATCATCCACGGCCGGTCGATGCAGACGAAGCTGATATAGTCGCCATATCGGCGATGCATGCTGGTGATGTGCGACAGCCGGTCCCAGCGCGCGCACCAGTCGGCGGCCATCGCGTGATAGGCGGCCCGATCCAGATCGGGCGAGTATTGAATGATGCCGCCGGTATCATTCCCGGTCAGTCCGGAGCCGGGACCGACAAAAATGGCGCCGGCGAGCGCTACTCCGCCCGCACCGAACAGCAACACAGCAAGCGCGACGAGAACCGACAGTTTGCGACGCATCCCGCAAGTCTCCCCAGCTTCCCAACCTTGACCCGTAAGCTTAGAGGCTCGCGGCGCCAATGGAAAGCCGGTACGGCAAAACCGCACAGTCCGGCCACTGGGACGTGGCGCCTTCGCGCTAGGTGGCGCTGTCGAACACCATTGCATAGGCGCTGGCCACCATACCCACCGGCCTCTTGTCCGACGCGGCAAGGAGCGTGACCCGGCCGACGCCGGTGGTGCGGCTGATGCGCACGACGCGGGCATCGGCGATGACGTCAAAGCTGACCGGCCGCAGGAAATGCGTGGTCTGGTCGATGGCGCTCATCGGGCGATAGCCGTTCCAGGCCGCCGAGCAGGCGATGACCATGGCGGTGTCAGCGAGCGCCATCAGCGCTTGGCTGCACACGACATTGCCGTCGCCACAGATTTTCTCGGAAAACGGCAGGCGCACGATGGCGCCCGGCTGCCAATCCGCGCTTGCTCCGGGCGGCTGTATGGCCTCCACGGTTTCCACCAGCAAAGCGAGATCCTGGACCCAGGGCGCGAATATCCGATTCATAAGGCGCCCGGCCGCCTGCACGCCGAACGACGGTTCGGTAGCTGCGAGCCGGCGTACCTCGGCCATTTCGATTGCTCCCTGCGTCGGCTTTGCGTCCGGCGAAGCGGCCGCAGGCAAAGACGAATCACCTGCGGCAAGCTTACGGGCGGCGCGCGTGGCGGGCCAAGGTCTGGGCCAAACGTCCGGGCCGAACGTCCGGGCCAAAGGTCCCGGCGGCAGACGGGCCCAAGGCAGGCGTGGCGTCATTGTCACGCTCTTCGACAACCGCGCGCCTGCCCGCTTTGTGGCCTTGACCGGCGCAGGCCGGCGCGGCACGTTTGCCGGTGAGCGGGGGCCAAAACTGGGCCAAAAGAAGCGAGGGGCAATGTCCGGCCGGATTGCGTGTCTAGCGCTTACGTTGGCGCTGAGCGTCGCGAGCTTCTCGCAAGCCAGCGCGGCGGATTTTTTCGAGAAGAATTTCTGGTTGTCCGGTCCGCGCTATGATCGCGACATACCGGCCTGCGATTTTACTCCGGCGCTCGACCGCATCATCGCGAATTTTGGCGTCAAGGAGGCCCGGTTCTGGAATTCGCAGCTTGAGATCGTCGGCATCGAGGACATCCACCAGACCGCCGAGCTGGCCTGGGCGGCGCAATCCATTCCCCGCCGTTTCTGCAGCGGCACAGCGGTGATCAGTGACGGATTAAAACACCCGATCTTCTACTCGATCGGCGAAGATACCGGCATGATCGGCATGGATTGGGGAGTCAATTTCTGTGTCGTCGGTCTCGATCGCAATATGGCGTATGAGCCGGCGTGCCGCGCGGCACGACCCTGAACCCATCCTCAGCGCGCTCCGTTCCACGGATCGTATGGTTTGTTGGGCAGGCCGCGGAGCGCGGCGTTATAGGCCTTGTCGTCGGCCTTGGGCGTGGCCGATTTCTGCGTCTGGTCCTGATGATGTGACTTTTGCCGGCCGCCACCCTGGCCGGGGCTCGTTTGCGCCTGCGCGGTCGCGGTCATGAGCGCGATCGCCGATATGCAGAGCAGGAATTTCATCGGCTTACTCCAAAACCGCAACGGCTGTCGGCTTGGCGATACGCGCCTCTCCGTGGCGCCGGCGGCACTGACCATCGGCGCACTAAAGCCATCGGCGCATTAAAATCAGGCAAATCTTACGCCGTCCGCAGTTTGTCTCCGCGGCAAAAGTTCCCTGCGCATGTCTCGCGTGCTGCAGGAACGGCGGTTCCCGCCGGGCGGTTGTCCACCCATGGAAACGATACGGGACTACCGCAAATTCGCTGAAGAATGCTATCGCCTTGCTCGGGGTATCAAAGACCCCGAGCACAAGAAGATTTTGGAGGAGATGGCCGAGGCGTGGCTGCGCCTCGCCACCGAGGCAGCGCAAAAAGGCCTGCGACCTCGGAGCTAGCCGGAATCCTCATTGCCCTCGCGGCTCAACGGGTACTCGTCGAGGAAGGCGTCCATATCCTCGGCGAGGCGCGACCAAACCTGCGCCATCTGCAGCATGACGGCCTTGGTTTGCTCGCTGTCCGAAGCGCGCGCGATCTCAAGACACCGCGCGGCAAACTGCCGATACTGCCCGGAGCGCCCCATTCTCTTTTTCTTCCCACTCCCGCTCGCATTATCGCAACGCAAAAGAGGCCCGAGCGTTCCAGCCGGCGACCGCGCTCGGCGGCATGCGCTTGCACACAAAAATCGGGGGTCGGAGCTCATTTGTTCTTGATTTGTTCGTTCCAATTACGCTCTGATAGCAACAATGATTTAGCGGGTACCGGGGGTAGTCATGGTCCGGTTTGGCGTTGGCGTCCTCGTCGCGGCGTGTTTGGCTTGTGCCGCGGCGACGTCCACATGGGCAGAGGAGGCGCGGCAGAACGAGGCGGGTCAGTTCGATTTCTATGTTCTGTCGCTGTCCTGGTCGCCCTCCTTTTGCGCCGCTGCGGCGGAGCGGGGTGGCGCCAGCAACGCTTCACTGCAGTGCGGAGCGCGGCCCTATTCATTCGTCGTGCATGGCCTCTGGCCGCAATACGACAAGGGCTTCCCGGAATATTGCCAAGTGCCGGCGCCGCGGCTCGATCGCGGCATCGTCTCGTCCATGCTCGACCTGATGCCGGCGCCGCATCTGATCTTCAACGAGTGGGACCGGCACGGCACCTGCTCCGGATTTTCGCCGCGCGCCTATTTCGAGGTCGTGCGCAAGGCGCGTGCGGTGGTGAAAATCCCGCCGCAATATGTCGATCTGCAAGCGCCGCTCAGCGTCTCGCCGGCCGCGGTGGAGGAGGCTTTCATCAAGGCGAATTCCGGCCTGCCGGAGAACGGTATCGCCATCGGCTGCGACAAGAGGCGGCTGACCGAGGTCCGGCTTTGCCTCTCCAAGGATCTGCAATTTCGCGAATGCCCCGAGATCGCGCGGCGCAGTTGCCGGCGGGATGAGCTGATCATGCCGCCATTGCGCGGCGGCTGAGCGCGGTAAACCTCGACCGCAGCGCTACGCGGCGTTAGACATCGGCCTCGCGCGATCGACCGGCGCTGTCGACTTGCGCGAGCGGGGCGGGGTGATGCGTCCACGTCTGCATGGTCCACGTCTGCATGGTCCAATTCTGCGGCGATGAATTATCGCCACGCGTTCCATGCCGGCAACTTCGCCGACGTGCATAAGCACGCGGTCCTGGTACGCGTCCTGCTGCACCTGCGCCACAAGCCGGCGGCTTTTCGCGTGATCGACACGCATGCCGGCGCGGCGCGCTACGACCTTCTCGGACCGGAGCCGAGCCGCAGCGGCGAATGGCGCGAGGGGATCGAGCGTGTCTGGCAGGCGCCGCCGCAGGAGGCGTATGATCTGCTCGCGCCCTATCTCGGCGCCGTCGCCGCGTTCAATCCCGACGCCAAGCTGCGCGTCTATCCGGGCTCGCCGTTGATCGTCACCAGCCTGCTGCGGCGGCAGGATCGCCTCATTGCCTGCGAGCTTGAGCCGCGCGCCGCCGCCGCTCTGACCGCCGCGCTCCGCGGCGATGCTCGCGCCAAAGCTCTCGCCATCGACGGCTGGACGGCGCTTCGCGCCTATCTGCCGCCGAAGGAGCGCCGCGGCCTCGTCCTGATCGATCCGCCATTCGAGGAGGCGGCCGACTTTATGCGCCTGTCCGCCGCGCTTGCGGCCGCGCATCGCAAATGGCCGACCGGCATCTACATGCTCTGGTATCCGATCAAGGAACGCGCGGCCCCCGACGGCCTGGCGAAGCGGCTGCAACGCCTCGCCATCCCGAGGATGTTGCGCTGCGAGCTCAGTCTCGGTCCGCCGCGCGCGGACGCCGGCCTCGTCGGGTCGGGCCTGATCGTCGTCAATCCGCCGTTCACGCTCGAGCCGGATTTGCAGCGCCTGATACCCGGGCTGGGCGGAATGCTGTCGCCGCAGGCCAGTTGGCGGCTCGACTGGTTGGCTCAAGAACGATAGTCCGGGGTAGCCGTGCCACTTTTCCACAAGCTAAAATTGGTCTAATTGAAGGCGTGTTGGCTTAGACGTTCCGCCTCCTGTGGGGGGCCGGCGGAGTGACTGCGGCCGTCCGCGGCTGAAACTTTGCCCGTGTGGATGTCCCGGCCGAGCCGTCGCGCCGTGGGGTCGGCGGCGAAGCAACCGCGGGGAAGGAGTTTCTCGATGGCAATGACCGGTACGGTCAAATTCTTCAACGGCGAGCGTGGTTATGGGTTTATCAAACCGGACGACGGTGGGCGAGATGTTTTCGTGCATATCACCGCTGTTGAACGCGCGGGGCTGAAGTCGCTGATCGAGGGGCAGCGCATCAGCTTCGACGTCGAGCCTGACAAGAAGGGCAAGGGTCCGAAAGCCGTCAATCTGGTCGTCACCGGCTAGGACGGCGGCTGCGTCGCGCGCGAGCGCGGCGTGGAACGGATGTCCTGCGGCGCCTTTCGCCGCCGGCGTGAGGTGTTGTCTGTTCGTTTCTGCGGCCCTAAGCGTGATGTGCAATCCAAGGTGATGCTGCGATGATGATCTTGCGTTCCGCGCCGCCTTCCCCGTTCGCCCGCAAGGTGCGCATCGCGCTGTCGCTCCTCGGCTTCGATGGCGACGTGCGGATCGAAGCCGCCGATACCAGCGACCCGCAGGACAGCCTGCGCGGGCAAAACCCGCTCGGCAAGATACCGGCGCTGATCGTCGAGGACGGCACCGCGTTCTACGATTCGCGGGTGATCCTCGACTATCTCGACCACCGCGCCGGCGGCGGCAAGATCATCCCGCGCGAGCCGGCGCAGCGCCTCGCTGCCCAGCATTTGCAGGCCTTGTGCGACGGCATCCTCGATGCGTCGATCCTGACCGTCTACGAGAGCCGCTGGCGGCCGGCGGAGAAACACGAGCCGAAATGGCTCGATCATCAGGCCGGCAAAGTCACGCGCGCGCTCGCTATGCTGGAAGCCGCGCCGCCGCCGCTTGGGCCGAAATCGGCCATCCCGCATGTCGGGCAAATCGCACTTGCCTGCGTGCTCGGCTACCGCGATCTGCGCTTTGCCGGAACGTGGCGCGGCGCGCATCCGCGACTCGTGGCTTGGCTCGACGAGTTCGCCGCGCGCGTGCCGGCCTATGCCGCGACGGCGGCGACGGCGTGAATTCGCGTCCGAACGGCAAACAAAAGCCCCGGCGCAACGCGCCCCCGGTTCTTTTTGCAATTCGGGCCTTGCCGCGCCGGCCGAGAATTAGAACCGGTAGTTGACGCCGGCGCGCAGGATGTTGGTGGTGAACGACACGTTGTCGACGAAGCCGCCGCCGCAATTGGGACCGCAATTGAACTTGCCGAGATCGACGAACAGGTATTCGGCCTTGGCGCTCCAGCGGCCGGTGATCGCGAACTCGATACCGGCGCCCACGGTCCAGCCGGCGTTGGTCGTGCTGGCGCCGACAAGCCCAGGCGAAGAGGCGTTGATGTTGCCGAACGCGGCGCCGCCGGTCACGTAGGGCATGAACCGGTCGGCCGCGTAACCGACGCGTCCGCGCACGGTGGAAAGCCAGGAGTTGCCGGTCGTGCAGCCGAGCGGGCAGGTGACCGTGGTGCTGGTGCCCCTGATGTCGCTCCAATCGATGTCGCCCTCAGCGCCGAGCACCGCCTGGCCGATCTGGTAATTGTAGCCGACGGTGCCGCCGACGAGGCCGCCGGAAAGATCGAAAGACCCGACCGATCCCCAGGTCGACTGGCCGAAGCCGCCGCCGCCGTTGAGCCCGATATAAAATCCCGTCCAGCTGTAGGGAGCATAAGCCGGCGGCGCCTTGTAGTAGGGCGCGGGCGGCAGGTCGGCGGCAGCCGCCGAGCCCGCAAGCGCCACCAAGCCGGCGCACGCAAGAAACACCCTTTTCATTTGTTGACCCTCCATCCGCAAGATCGTCTGATAGTATTCGCAATCGATTTTGCGTCTAGTGCACAAAGGTCACAGTGATATTCTCTTTCTGGACTAGATTGCGGCAAGATTAGTTCGAGTACAGCCACGATTATAACTAACTAAGTATTAACCAGGACCAAGGATGGTTAAATAATTGTCAATTGCGCGCCCGATGGAACGCAGAGAAATGCCGGGACTGGTTCGGTCGAGGACGCGAGGCAAAGCGGTGGATGGCGGCGTGGACCCGTGCGTCCACCCTGGCTGCGCGACGGTTCAATCCTTAACTTTCGCGCAGCATGAGCGTGCCGAAAAAAGACCTAGAGCCAGAGACCGAGACCGCCGAGGAGGACGAGGAGCAGTCGCTTCCCGAAGCCGACGAGTCCGACAGCGCGGATCCCGGCCGTGATGCGGACGACGCGCTCAGCGCCGGCCACGCCGCCATTCTCCGTTACGCCGCGCTCGCCCCGTCCCAGCCCGGCGTCTACCGGATGACCGACGCCGGCGGCGACGTGCTCTATGTCGGCAAAGCGAAAAACCTCAAGAACCGCGTTCGCGCCTATGCCCGGCCGGCCGGCCTCGACACCCGCATCGAGCGGATGATCGCCGCGACGCGGGCGCTCGAATTCGTCGTCACCCGCACCGAGACGGAAGCGCTCCTGCTCGAGGCCAATCTGATCAAGCGCCTGCGCCCGCGCTTCAATGTGCTCTTGCGCGACGACAAGTCGTTTCCGTACATCCTGATCACCTCCGACCACTGGGCGCCGCAAATCCTCAAGCATCGCGGCGCGCGCACGCGGCCGGGCCACTATTTCGGGCCGTTCGCGTCGGTCTGGGCCGTCAACCGCACCATCAACGCGCTGCAGCGCGCGTTCCTGTTGCGCTCTTGCAGCGATCCGTTTTTCGAGAGCCGGACCCGGCCGTGCTTGCTGCACCAGATCAAGCGCTGCTCGGCGCCGTGCACCACCGAGATCGACTTCGAGGATTACGCGGTGCTGGTGCGCGAAGCCAACGCGTTCTTGTCGGGCCGCAGCAAGGCGGTCAAGGACGAGCTCGCCGGCGAGATGGAAAAGGCCTCGGCCGCGCTCGATTTCGAGCGCGCCGCGATCTATCGCGACCGCCTTGCCGCGCTCTCGGCGATCCAGGCGCACCAGGGCGTCAATCCGCGCTCGGTGGAGGAGGCCGACGTGTTCGCGCTCCACCAGCAAGGCGGCTTTGCCTGCGTCGAGGCGTTCTTCTTCCGCGCCGGGCAAAACTGGGGCAACCGCGCCTATTTCCCCAAGGCCGACCGCGCCGCCGCGGCGGGCGAAATCCTCAGCGCGTTCATCGCTCAGTTCTACGACGACAAACCATGCCCGCGGCTGATCCTGATCTCGCACGACATCGAGGACCGCGACCTGCTGGCGGAAGCGCTCAGCACCAAGAGCGGACGCCGGATCGAGGTCATGGTGCCGCAGCGCGGCGAGAAGAAAGACCTGGTCGAGCACGCGCGCGCCAATGCGCGCGAGGCGCTGGGCCGCAAGCTCGCGGAAACCTCCTCGCAGCAGAAGCTGTTGCGCCAGCTCGCTGAAACCTTCGGGCTGCCGCGCGTGCCGCGGCGCATCGAGGTCTACGACAACAGCCACATTCAAGGTTCGAACGCGGTCGGGGCGATGATCGTCGCCGGACCCGAGGGTTTTCGCAAAAGCCAGTACCGGAAATTCAACATCCGCTCGACCGAGCTCACTCCGGGCGACGATTTCGCCATGATGCGCGAAGTTCTCGAACGGCGCTTCAAGCGGCTCGTCGCCGAGGCGCCGCGCGCGCCGGGAGAGGCGGAAGGTGTCGGCCTAGCGGAGGGCGTGATCTCGCTCGTCACCCCGGCCGCCGAGCATGATGACCCGGATGACTCGCCATGGCCGGATCTGGTGCTGATCGATGGCGGGCAGGGGCAGCTCAATGCGGCGCGCGAGGTGCTCGCGGCGCTCGGCCTCGAGGTTCCGCTCGTCGCCATCGCCAAGGGGCCGGATCGGGATGCCGGCCGCGAAACCTTCTTTGCTCCCGGCCGCGACTCGTTCAAACTGCCGCCGCGCGATCCGGTCCTGTATTTCGTCGAACGGCTGCGCGACGAGGCGCATCGCTTCGCCATCGGCTCGCACCGGGCGCGGCGCATGCGCGGTCTGCGCGAGGCCGGATTGCAGGAGATCGCCGGCATCGGGCCGACGCGCAAGCGGGCTTTGCTGCATCATTTCGGCACGCTCAAGGCGATCGAGCGCGCTTCGGTCACCGATCTGATGCAGGTTGACGGCATCAGCGCGGAAACCGCGCGGCGCATCTACGGATTCTTCCACGAGGGCGCGGCGTGAGCGGACCGCGCAGCGGCAACCTCGGCGCGTTCTCGCGGCGCGGGAACTGCGGCAAGGATGGGACAACAGGGCACTGTCGGCCGTCATGCGACGGGGCTATCTTGGTGCAGCCATGAATTCGACCACCACGACCACCGGCCGGCTGCGCGCGCGTCCGCTGGCGCTGCCCAATCTCCTGACCTATGGCCGCATCGTCGCCATACCGATCGTGGTCGGCTGCATGTTCTGGCAGAGCATCCTCGACGGCAAGCTTTGGCTCCGCTGGGTTGCGCTCGCCATCTTCATCGCCGCGGGGATCACCGATTTCCTCGACGGATATCTCGCGCGGATGTGGGCGCAGCAATCTTCGCTCGGCCGCATGCTCGATCCGATCGCCGACAAGCTCCTGGTCGCGTCCTGTCTGTTGATGCTCGCTGCGGAAGACACCATTCACGGCTGGGCGCTGCTCGCCGCCGTCGTTATTCTGTGCCGCGAGATCCTGGTGTCGGGGCTGCGCGAATATCTGGCCGAGCTGCGCGTCAGCGTGCCGGTGACCCGGCTCGCCAAATGGAAGACGACGCTGCAGCTCGTCGCCGTCGGCTTTCTCATAGCCGGCGATGCCGGCGACGCCATCATCCCGGTGGTGACCGAGATCGGCATCACGCTCCTGTGGCTCTCTGCCTTGCTGACGCTCTACACCGGCTGGGACTATTTGCAGGCGGGGCTCCACCATTTGACCAAGGAGGATGCGTGAAGCTCGTCTACTTCGCCTGGGTACGCGAGCGCGTGGGCAAGACCGAGGAACAGATCGATCCGCCCGCCGGTGTCGCGACCGTCGGCGAGCTCATGGCTTGGCTCGCTCGGCGCGGCGAGGAATACGCGTATGCGTTCGACAATCCGAAGGTGATCCGCGCCGCCATCGATCGAAGCCATGTGCGCGCCGATGCGAAGATCGAAGGCGCCGCCGAGATCGCTTTCTTTCCGCCGATGACCGGCGGCTGAGGCTTGTGACGCCCCATGACGGTCACCATCCGGCTGCAGCGCGAACCGTTCGACGTCGCCACCGAGGTCGAAAAGATGACGCGGGGGCGCGCCGATATCGGCGCGGTGGTGACCTTTACCGGCCTTTGCCGCGCCGACGAGGACGGCGAGCCGATCGCGGCGCTGACGCTGGAGCATTATCCCGGCATGGCCGAAGCCGAGATCGCCCGGCATGTCGAGGAGGCGCGTGCGCGTTGGCCGCTTCTCGGCGTGACCGTGCTTCATCGCCACGGAAGGCTGACGCCGGGCGATGTCATCGTGCTGGTGGCAACCGCCTCGAGCCACCGCCAGGCGGCGTTCGCGGCGGCCGAGTTTCTCATGGACTATCTGAAAACCCGCGCGCCGTTTTGGAAGCAGGTCGAGAAGGTTTCGGGAAAGACTTGGGTCGGCGCCAACGCAGCTGACGATTCGGCGGCCGAGCGCTGGTCGGCGGCGCCGCCGCGGCACGAAGCGGCGAAATAGGCGGCCGCGCTTTCGACGCCCGTCGTTACGCCGCTTTGCGCAGCCAGACCTTGTTGTCGTGGAAGGCGGCGCCGCCGAACGGCGCGATCGCGTCCGCGCCGGTGAGCGTGTTGATGCCGCGGCCGTCGGCGTAGGCCTTGTTGGGCCAGACCGATTCGGCAATCAGCACGCCGCGGCGCACGCCCTCGAACAATCGCGCATGCAGCCGCACGGTGCCGCGGCGGTTGCCGAGGGCGACCAAATCGCCGGTCGCGACCGCGAGCGGGGCCGCATCGTCGGGATGGATCATCACCTCCGGCCGCCGCTCCTTGGCGAGCGACGTCGGCGTTTCGGTAAAGGTCGAATTGAGGAAGCCGCGCGACGGCGAGGTCGCGAGCCGGAACGGATGCTCGACGTCCGCCTCCTCGATCACGTCCCAGTGGTCGGGCAATTGCGGCATGGCGGCTTCGATCGTGCCGTGCGCGCGCCCGAACGGCACCTCCGGCCATTGCGGCTTGAAGCGGAATTTGCCGTCGGCGTAACCGAAGCCGTTGAGATAATGCGCGGTGGCAAAATCCGGCTGGCAATCGATCCAGCGGTTGGCCTCGAGCGCCGCCAGAGTGCCCCAGCCGGAATCCTGCAGCGTCCGGTCGATCAGCTGGCGCGGCGTCATGGTGAAGCCCGGATGCTCGGCGCCGAGCCTTTGCGCCAGCGCGCAAATCACCTCGTGGTTCGAGCGGCACTCGCCCGCGGGCTCGATCAGCTTCGGCCCGAGCAGGATGTATTGGCTGCCGCCGGCGAGATAGAAATCATCGTGCTCGACGAACATGGTCGCGGGCAGGATCACGTCCGCGACCTGCGCGGTGTCGGTCATGAACTGCTCGTGCACGCAGACGAACAGATCGTCGCGGGCAAAGCCGCGCTTGACCGTCTCCTGGTCGGGCGCGACGGAGAGGGGATTCGTGTTCTGGATGAGCAGCGCGGTGACCGGCGGCCCGCCGCGCAACGCTGCCTTGTCGCCGGTCAGGATGGCGCCGATCCGCGACTGATCGAGCATGCGGATTTGCGGATCGCGCACGTCCTTGCCTTCGATCACGGTTTTGTCGAGGTGGAAGATCGCGTCATTGTGGTGAAAGGCGCCGCCGCCTTCGTTGAGCCAGGCGCCGGTGACGGCGGCGATGCAGCTGGCCGCATGCATGTTCGCGGCGCCGTTGCGCGAGCGGGAGAAGCCATAGCCGAGACGGAAATAGGCGCGCTTGCGTTCGCCGACGAGGCGGGCGAACGCCTCGATGGTCTCGATTGGACAGCCGGTGATCCGCGCCGCCCAGGCGGGATCGCGCGTGCGCAGATGCTCGGCAAGCTCGCGCGGCGCGTCGGTGTAGCGGTCGAGATAATCCCAATCCGCCTTGCCATCCCGGAACAGGCAATGCATCACCGCGCAAGCGAGCGCGCCGTCGGTGCCGGGCCGGATCAGCACCGGCAAATCGGCCTGCTGCATGGTAGAGTTCATATACACGTCGACCACGACGAGCTTGGCGGCCCGCTCCTTGCGGGCGCGCGTCGCGTGGGTCATCACGTTGATCTGGGTGTTCACCGCATTGGTGCCCCAGATCACCACCAGATCGGATTTCGCCATTTCGCGTGGATCGGAGCCGGCGAGCTTGCCGGTGCCGGCGATGAAGCCGGTCCAGGCCGGGTTGACGCAGATGGTGGAGAAGAAGCCGGAATATTTCTTGGCGTGGCGCAGGCGGTTGATGCCGTCGCGCATCACGAAGCCCATGGTGCCGGCGTAATAGTAGGGCCAGACCGCCTCGGAGCCGTGCGCCTGCTCGGCGCGGACGAACTCTCCGGCAACGATATCGAGCGCGTCATCCCAGGAGATCGGAGTGAATTGGCCGCTGCCTTTGCCGCCGACGCGCCGCAGTGGTTGCGTGAGGCGGTCGGGATGATGGACGCGCTCGGCGTAGCGCGCGACCTTGGCGCAGATCACGCCCGCCGTGTAGGCATTGTCCTCGGCGCCACGCACACGGCCGATCTTGCGCCCGCCGAACACCTCAACCTCGAGCGCGCAGGTCGACGGGCAGTCGTGCGGACAGGCCGAGGCGGCAATGCGCGGGCGAAAGGTCTGATTCATGGCATCCGGTTCACACTATAGCGCGCCTTGCTGCGCTGCCGAAACACTTTAACCGGCGGTCAGACATATTTGAGCGTCAGGCCGCCATCGACCACGAGTTCGATGCCGGTGACGTAACGGCTTTCGTCGCTCGCCAGGTAGACCGCCGCCCAGGCCACGTCCCAGGCATCGCCGCCGAATCCCAGCGGCACCTGGCGGTCGCGTGCGCGCCACATTTCCTCGATGTCGCCGCCGGCGTAGCTCGCGGCAAGCCCGGCGCTGTTCTCGACCATCGGGGTCTTCATCAGGCCCGGCAGAATCGCGTTCACGCGGATGCGCCGCTTGGCATATTCGACCGCGGTGGTCCGGGTGAGGTGATTGAGCGCCGCCTTGGTCGCGTAGTAGGTCGCGTAAGGCACGCCGGTGTAGCGGATGGAGGCGATCGAGGAGATATTGATGATCGAGCCGCCGCCCTGGCGATCCATCAACGGGATGACATGCTTCATGGTGAGATAGGCGCTCTTGAGGTTGACGGCGAACACCCGGTCCCAGGCGGCTTCCGAGACCTCGACGACGCCGCCGAGTTCGGCAATGCCGACATTGTTGTCGAGCACGTCGATGCGGCCATAGGCCTCGGCGCAGGCCTCGACCATCGCGGCGACGTCGGCGGCCCGGGTCACGTCGGCGCAGTGCGCCAGCGCCTCGCCGCCCTCGCTTCTGATGATGCCGACGGTTTCCGCCGCGGCGGCTGCGTTGATGTCGGCGCAGAAGACCCGCGCGCCCTCGCGCGCAAAGGCGACCGCGGTCGCCTTGCCGTTGCCCCAACCCGGCCCGATTGATCCCGCGCCGACGACAAGCGCCGCCTTGCCCTTGAGCCGGTCGGTCATGGCGGAAGTCGCTAGGCCGCCGCGGCCTTGCCCTTCGGCTGCACTTCGGCGGTGTAGTCGGCCATCAATTGCTGGGTGATGCGGCCCGGCGTGAACTTCCAGTCGGCGATCTCCGAGACTGCCGTGACCTCGGCCGCGGTGCCGGTGATGAAGCATTCGGAGAAGCCGCTCAACTCCTCCGGCATGACCCGGCGCTCGACCACCTCGATATGGTGCCGGCGCGCCAATGCGATCGCGGTGGCGCGGGTGATGCCGGCGAGGAAGCAATCGGCGATCGGCGTGTGGATCTTGCCGTCCTTGATGAAGAAGATATTGGCGCCGGTGCATTCGGCGACGCGTCCCTGCCAGTCGAGCATCATCGCGTCGGCATAGCCGCGCCGCTCGGCGCGGTGTTTGGAGATGGTGCAGATCATGTACAGGCCCGCCGCCTTGGCGAGCGCCGGAATAGTCTTCGGATCGGGACGCCGGTACTCGGCGAGATCAAGCTTGATGCCCTTGAGCCGTTGCGCCGGGTCGAAATAGCTCGGCCATTCCCAAGTGGCGACGGCGAGGTGGATCTTGTTGTTCTGCGCGGAAACGCCGAGCTGCTCCGAGCCGCGCCAGGCAAGCGGCCGCACATAGGCGTCTTTCTGATTGTTCTTCTCCAGCACCAGGCGCTTGGCGGCGTCGATCTCGGCGACGCTGTAGGGAATCTCAAAGTCCATCAGCTGCGCCGAGCGCTTCAGGCGCTCGCTGTGCTCGGTGCCGCGGAACACCTCGCCGCCATAGGCGCGTTCGCCCTCGAACACGCAGCTTGCATAGTGGAGACCGTGGGTGAGCACGCTGATCTTGCACTCGGCCGTCGGTATCAAATTGCCGTCGAGCCAAATCAGATCGGAGCGTTGGTCGAAGGGTGCTGCCACGACACGGGCCTCCCTGAATGAAACGATTTGCTCCGCGCCGGAATTTTTCCGCGCACGGGCCGGTTCTTGGACTTTTGCGTCGCAGCCGAACTCCCGGTATGGTCGCGGTCGCGCCGCAAGAGCGCCCTTTCGACGCCCTGGCAACGCCGCGCCGGGGAAAAGCCGAGCACGATGTCGCCGTGTGACATTGCGCTTTTCGGGTTATCAAGCAAAGGGAAATATGTCAATAGTGCTGACATAATGGCTGACATCGGAATAACCACACCAAGCAAGCCTCGCGCGTCCGGCGCATCTAGCGGCCCGGCGGCAGCGGCGGAGCCGGAGCCCTACTGGGACTTGATCGAGCTCCTGTTCTTCGCCTACCGCGATTTCGTCGGCGACCCGGACGAGGTCTTGATCAAGCTCGGGTTTGGGCGCGCGCATCACCGCGTCTTGCATTTCGTCAACCGCAACCCCGGAATGAAGGTTGCCGACCTGCTCGACGTTCTCAAGATCACCAAACAGTCGCTCGGCCGCGTGCTCAAGCAGCTGATCGATGACGGCTATGTCGTGCAGAAGGAGGGCGACAATGATCGCCGCCAGCGGCTCCTCTACGCGACCGTGGCGGGCGAGGCGCTGGCGATGAAGCTTGCCGGCCTGCAGACCGCGCGCATCGGCCGCGTCCTCGAGGAGCTCGGGCCGGGCGGACGCGAGGCGGCGCGGCGTTTCCTCGCCGGCATGATCGATGCCGAGGATCGCGATCGGGTGCTGCGCTTGATTACCCATTCCGATCGAGCGCGGCCGCACGCGCGAGACGGTGGCTGATGACGACGCCGGCCGCGAACCCCGCCGATGACGCGCCGCACCTGCTCGTCGTCGACGATGATCGCCGTATCCGCGCTCTGTTGCTGCGCTTCCTGCTCGCCGAGGGCTACCGCGTCACCACCGCCGAGACGGCGCGCGAGGCGAGGGCGAAGCTGGAGAGCCTCGATTTCGATCTCCTGATCCTCGACGTCATGATGCCCGGGGAGAACGGGTTCGATCTCGCCCGGGCGATCCGCGCCGGATCGGCGGTCCCGATCCTCATGCTCACGGCGCGCGATGAGAAGGAGAGCCGCATCCTCGGGCTGGAAATGGGCGCCGACGACTATCTGGCGAAACCGTTCGAGCCGCGCGAGCTCGCTTTGCGCGTCGCCGGCATCCTGCGACGCGCCCGGCCGCCGAGCGCTCCGCCCGCGGAATCGGCACGCTTCGGTCCCTTCGTGTTCCACTTCGCGCGCGGCGAGCTGCGGCGCGGGGAAGAGGTGATCCGGCTGACCGACCGCGAGCGCGAGATGCTGCGCGTGCTGGCGGCATGCGTAGGCGAGACGGTGCCGCGCCAGGCTCTCGCCGGCAACGGCGAGAGCGTCAGCGAACGCACCGTCGATGTGCAGGTCAACCGGCTACGCCGCAAGATCGAGCGCGATCCGGCCAATCCGCTGATCGTGCAAACCGTGCGCGGCTTGGGCTACCGGCTGGTGGCGACGACATGAGCGGGGCGATGACCGGCTTGGACGACGGCATCGGCCGTCTGCGCAGCGCCGCCGGCCATCTCCTGAGCGCGGCCAGTGCTGCGGCGAGCGCCGCGAGCCATGTCGGCGAGCACGTCGCCAGTCCGATCACGCGGCCTTGGGATCGCTTCACCGATTGGCTCAAATCGGTAATGCCGAAGGGGCTCTATGCCCGTTCGCTCTTGATCATCATCGTGCCCATGGTGGTGCTGCAGTCCGTGGTCGCCTTCATGTTCATGGACCGGCAGTGGAGCCTGGTGACCCGCTATCTGTCGTCGGCGATCACCCAGGAGATCGCCACGCTGATCGACGTCTACAAGACCTATCCGCAGGGTGCCGACCGCGCGCAGCTGCGCCGCATCGCCCAGGACCGGCTCGGCCTGGTGGTCGATTTCCTGCCGCAGACGCAGCTGCCGCCGCCAGGCCCGAAGCCCTTCTTCTCGCAGCTCGACGGCGCGCTTTCCGATGAGATCCGCAAGCAGATCGGGCTGCCGTTCTGGATCGACACCGTCGGCCGCTCCGCCATTGTCGAGATCCGCATCAAGCTCGACGACACCGTGATGCGCGTGTTCGCGCGCCGCGCCGCCATTTACGACTCCAATTCCTGGATGTTCCTGATCTGGATGGTGGTGACTTCGCTGGTGGTGTTGGCCGTCGCCATCCTGTTCCTGCGCAACCAGATCAAGCCGATCGTGCGGCTTGCCGATGCCGCCGAAGCCTTCGGCAAGGGCCGCGAGGCGCCGAATTTCCGTCCCCGCGGCGCCCGCGAGGTGCGCCGCGCCGCGGCCGCGTTCTTGGAAATGAAGGGACGTGTCGAGCGCGCCATCGAGCAGCGCACCACCATGCTCGCCGGCGTGTCGCACGATCTGCGCACCGTGCTCACCCGCTTCAAGCTCGAGCTTGCTCTTCTCGGCTCGACGCCGGAGACCGACGCGATCAAGAAGGACGTCGACGAGATGGCCGGAATGCTCGAGGCCTATCTTGCCTTCGCGCGCGGCGATTCGGCCGAGCCTTCGGCGCCGACCGACATCGCCGGGCTCCTCGAGGAGCTAAGGCTCGACAGCGAGCGCCACGGCCACCGGGCGACCGTCGCTTACCACGGCGAGCCGGAAGTCACCGTGCGGCCGGCGGCGTTCAAGCGCTGCCTCGCCAATCTGGTGTCCAACGCCGGGCGGTTTGCCTCGGGCATCGCCATCACCGGCCACCGCGATCACCGCTGGCTCACGGTGACGGTGGACGACGATGGGCCGGGCATTCCGCTCCAGTTGCGCGAGGATGTGTTCAAGCCGTTCCTGCGGCTCGACGATGCGCGCAACCAGGATGAGGGTGGGACCGGTCTTGGCCTCGCGATCGCGCGCGATATCGTGCGTTCGCATGGCGGCGACATCACGCTCGGCGATTCGCCGCTTGGCGGGTTGCGCGCGACCGTCAGGGTGCCGGTCTGATCGGCGACGCCGGCGCCGTTCGGCGCGCTATTTCCGTCGCAACTCGCTCGTCACGCGATCGATCGCGTCGATGATGCGCCCCTTGGCCTCGCGGTCCTCGCGCAGCAGCTCGCGCACCGCCTCGCTCAGATCCTGAAACGCGCCACTGATCGAGCGCGGCAGCGACTCGTCGTCGTCACCGAGCCGGCGGCGCATGCGGGCCATCCGTTCGCCGACCGCGGCAAGCCGCTTGAGGATGGCGTCGGCGACGTCGCGCTGCTCCGCGAGATAGGCGCGGCCGTCGTCGGTGATGGTGTAGAGCTTCTTGCTCCCCTCGCTGGAGACGGTGACGTAGCCCGCTTCCTCGAGATAGGTCAGCGTCGGATAGACGATGCCCGGGCTCGGGCTGTACCAATCCGCCGTCTTCTCTTCCACGAGCTTGATGATTTCATAGCCGTGGCGCGGCTCTTGTTCGATGAGCGCGAGCGCGATGAGCCGCAGGTCGCCCTGCGCCAACATGCGTCCGGCGCGCAGGTCCTCGGGACCCATCTCGCCGCCCATGCCGTGGCGGCCGCCGAACCCGTATCCGCCGAAGCGGCCGCGGCGGTGGCGGCCGGCGGCCCATCTGCCACCGTAAGATTCGCCGCCGTAAGATTGGCAATGTCCGTGCATTCTCATTCTCCTTCTTGTGATACATCTTAGATAGGACACTGAAAGATATAACGCAAGATATATCTTTTATCTTGGTTGCCTGGTCGGGTGGGGCGGCCCATCATGGGGAATTGAGGGCCATAGGCCACGCTTTTTTGGCGGGTTGGGCTTTTGGCGTGGCCGCGCCGGCGACGCGCGGCAAAATGGGTACCGGAATGTTCGCGACCTTCTTCCATGAGCTCAAGCAGGCCGGCCTGCCGGTGACGCTGCGCGAATACCTCACCTTGATGGAGGCGATGGAGAAGGATCTCGCCGACCGGCGGGTCGAGGATTTCTACTATCTCTCGCGCTCGGCGCTGGTGAAGGACGAGCGCAATCTCGACAAGTTCGACCGCGTCTTCGGCCACGTGTTCAAGGGCCTCGACTTGGTGAGCGACGCGCTCTCCGCCGACATCCCGATCGAGTGGCTCAAGAAGCTCACCGAGAAGCACCTCACCGAGGAGGAGAAGAAGCTGATCGAGGCCATGGGCGGCCTGGAGAAACTCCTCGAAACCTTGCGCCAGCGCCTCGCCGAGCAGAAGGGCCGCCATCAGGGCGGCAAGAAATGGATCGGCACCGCCGGCACCTCGCCGTTCGGCGCCTATGGCTACAATCCCGAAGGCGTGCGCATCGGCCAGGACGGCAACCGCAATTTCCGCGCCGTGAAGGTGTGGGACAAGCGCGAATTCAAGGATCTCGCCGACGACGTCGAGCTCGGCACACGCAACATCAAGATCGCGCTGCGCCGGCTGCGCAAGTTCGCCCGAACCGGCGCGCCGGACGAGCTCGATCTCGACGGCACCATTAAGGGCACCGCGCAGAAGGGCTATCTCGACATCCTCATGCGCCCGGAGCGCCACAACACCATCAAGGTGCTGTTGTTCTTCGACATCGGCGGTTCGATGGACTGGCACGTGAAGGTGACGGAGGAGTTGTTCTCCGCCGCCAGAACCGAGTTCAAGCACATGGTGCATCTCTACTTCCACAATTGCCTCTATGAGAAGGTGTGGAAGAAGAACGCCCGGCGCTGGACCGAGACGACGCCGACCTGGGAGGTGCTGCACACCTATGCGCACGACTACAAGGTGATCTTCGTCGGCGACGCCTCGATGTCGCCTTACGAGATCGCCGCGGCCGGCGGGTCGGTCGAGCATTTCAACGAGGAGCCGGGCCAGGTGTGGATGGAGCGCGTCACCACCACCTATCCGTCATGCGTCTGGCTCAACCCGGTGCCCGAGCGCGAGTGGGAGATGACCGCATCGATCAAGATGATGCGCCAGCTTCTCGGCGGGCGGATGTATCCGCTGACGCTCGAGGGACTCGATCACGCCATGCGGGAGCTGGGGCGGTAGTAGCTCGGGTTGTTGGAGCCGGCGGGCATCGGGTTCCCGCTATGCCGCCTTCGTCCTCGGTCTAATCGCTTTCAGCTTCTCCCGGATCTGCCGTCGCCGTGCCATCAGATCGTGGTCGGTCTGCAGCTGCAAAAAGAATCCATCGCTCAGGCCGAAATAGCGCGCCAGCCGCAGGTCGGTGTCGGCGGTGATGGCTCGCTTGCCGAGCACGATCTCGTTGATGCGCCGCGGCGGCACGCCGATGGCGCGGGCGAGCGCAGTCTGCGACAGCGCCATCGGCCGCAAGAATTCCTGCAGCAGGATTTTCCCCGGATGCGGGTTGGGCAGCAATTCAGCCGTGATAATCGACGATCTCGACATCGTCCGCGCCTCCTTCGCTCCAGCGGAAGCAGATGCGCCACTGGTCATTGATACGGATGCTCCATTGTCCGGCGCGGTCGCCTCTCAGCGCTTCGAGCCGGTTGCCGGGCGGCACGCGCAAATCGTCCAGGCGTCTCGCGGCGTTGATGAGACGCAGCTTGCGCAATGCGCCGGCCTGGATATCGAACGGCAGCCTCCGGCTGCGCTGACCGTTCCAGATTTTTTCGGTCTCGGCGTCGCGAAAGCCGACGATCATGGCCGTCTATAACGCATAACGTTATAAGGATCAAGATGACAAGTGCACGCGACCGAACATTGGATGGAAGCACTTCTGCCGTTTGCGGGAGAAATCGGGTCCGCGTAACGATCCAGGCGGAGGCCACCCAAACATATCTTCCGAATCGCGGAAACGGCCCTATATTGGGGCCCTCGTTAACAACCGAAAGGAGGTGATCCAGTGTCTCATTGTCTATCGCCGCGGTCGCCGGCATTCATGAACTGGATCCTCGCCTCTGCCGAGGCTCCTGCCAGGTGACTTAAATCCGTCACCGGCTCATGCGCGCGGGCAGGGTATCGCTTCGCGCAACCGGGCCACGGCCTGACAATGGAAGGGCTGCCCGCGAGGGCGGCCCTTCTTTGCGTTTGACGCGGGCTTGCGGAAACCGTCGGTAAGCATTCAATTTGCCTCTCCCCGCCGCGCGGGGAGAGGTCGTCCGCGCGAAGCGCGGCGGGTGGGGGGGCCTCTCCGCGATTCTGAGCGCCGCAACTCTAAGCGTTCGTCAACGCCCCCTCATCCCGACCTTCTCCCCGCGCGCGGGAGAAGGAGCAGAAAGGTAGGAGGCGCCATGCCGGCCGAAAAATTCGATTTTCGCAACGCCCAGGGCCAGCAGCTCGCCGCGCTGCTCGATCGGCCGGACGGTCCGGTGCGCGCCATCGCGCTGTTCGCCCATTGCTTTACCTGCGGCAAGCACAACCGGGCGGCACGGCGGATCGCCGAGGGCCTCAAGCTGCATGGCGTCGCCGTGCTGCGCTTCGATTTCACCGGGCTTGGCGCCAGCGAAGGCGAGTTCGCCAACACCAATTTCTCATCCAACGTCGATGATCTCGTCGCCGCCGCCGATCATCTGCGGCAGACGCTTGCCGCACCGGCGATCCTGATCGGCCACAGCCTCGGCGGTGCCGCCGTGATCGCGGCGGCGCACCGCATCGGCGAGGCGCGCGCCGTGGTGACGATCAACGCGCCGTTCGATCCGGCGCATGTCACCGGCCTCATCGGCGCCAGCGCCGCCGAAATCGAAGCCAAGGGCGAAGTCGAAGTAACGCTCGCCGGGCGGCCGTTCCGCGTCCGCCGCAGCTTCCTTGAGGACGTCGCCCAGCAGAATCTCACCAGTCACCTTGCCGGCTTGCATAAGGCGCTGCTGATCTTCCATTCGCCGACCGACGACATCGTCGGTATCAACAACGCCAGCCATATCTTCCTGGCGGCAAAGCATCCCAAGAGCTTCATCTCGCTCACCGGCGCCGATCATCTCTTGAGCGGGACCGGCGACGCCGCTTATGTCGCGCACGTCATTGCCGCCTGGGCCGAGCGCTATCTCGATATGGCCGCCGACACCAAGCCGTCCGAAGATACTCCCGAGGGAGCCGTCGTGGTCCGGGAAACGCGCCGCGGGCAATTCCAGCAGGAGATCTCGGTCGGCAAGCATCGTTTGCTCGCGGATGAGCCGGTGAAAGCGGGCGGGCTCGATAGCGGTCCCGGTCCGTACGATCTGTTGCTGGCGGCGCTCGGGGCCTGCACCGCAATGACGGTGCGGCTCTATGCCGATCAGAAGCAGATTCCCCTGGTGCGGACCCAAGTCCGGCTCCGCCACGAAAAAATCTACGCCACCGATTGCGCCGAATGCGAAACCAAGGAGGGTAAGATCGACCGCATCGACCGCGTTATCGCGTTCGAAGGCAATCTCGATGCTGCCCAGCGCAAGCGGCTCCTGGACATCGCCGACAAATGCCCGGTGCACCGGACCCTGACCTCGGAGGTCAACATCCGCACCGTCGAAGCGACCGGCTAGGCGGTCGTGTTGGGCACGCGCGCCCGCGCCGCCTTGATCACTTCGGGAACGGCCGCATCGTTTCCCGGCGCCATGATGTGGACGCCGGCGACGCCGGGGATGGTGGCAAGCTCCTCGATCACTTCGACGCAGATGCGGATGCCCTCGCGCGATGGATCGGCGGCTTGCTCCATGCGCGTGATCAGCGCGTCGGGAATGATCGTGCCGTAGAGGTGGCTCTTCATCCACCGCGCCGATTTCGCGGAGCGGAGCGGGTTGACGCCGATCAGGATGGCGAGCTGCCGGGTGAGGCCGGCCTCGGCGAGCACGCCGACATAGCGGCGCACGATCGCCGCATCCATGCAGAACTGCGTCTGCACGAATTGCGCGCCGGCGGCAGCCTTGGCGAGGAGACCTGCGGGGCGCCAGCCCGCCGGCGGATCGATCGGCGCATCGGCGGCGCCGATGAAGAACGCGGCCTTGCCGGTCACCTTGCGTCCGGACGGCAGCGCGCCCTCGTCGCGCAGCCGGCGCGCCGTCTCGATCAGCGCCTTGGCGTCGATGTCGAACACCGGCTTTGCCTCCGGCTGATCGCCGGCTTTGGGATCATCGCCGGTGAGCAGCAAGAGATTGCGCATGCCGAGCGCGGCGGCGCCGATCAACTCGCCCTGTAGCGCGATGCGGTTCTGGTCGCGGCAGGTGATTTGCAGAATCGGCTCGAAGCCGGCGCCGATCAGGATCGCGGCCGCGGCAAGCGCGCTCATATGCGCGCGGGCGCCGGCGCCGTCGGTGAGGTTCACGGCGTCGGCGAGCCCGCGCAGCGGCGCCGCCTTGCCGATGAGGTCCTGCGGATCGCAGGAGAGCGGCGGCACGATCTCGGCCGTCATGACGAACCGGCCGGCCCGCAGCCGCTCCTCCAAGCTGCGCGGCTCGGGGCTTTCTCGATCGTTCATTGCAAGCTCGCTGCGGCAGGCGCGCCGGAGCCAGAGCGCTTATAGGCTTTGCCGGCGCACCGCAATTGCGCCTTTCCCGGACAGGCAAGAACCGCTAGAGAGTTGCGGCAAGATGAGCGGCCTCAACGAAATCAGATCGCATTTCCTCGCCTATTTTGCCCGCGAGGGGCACGAGATCGTGCCCTCTTCGCCGCTCGTGCCGCGCAACGATCCGACCCTGATGTTCACCAATGCCGGCATGGTGCAGTTCAAGAACGTCTTCACCGGCCTGGAAAAGCGCCCCTATGTGCGCGCCACCACGGCGCAGAAATGCGTGCGCGCCGGCGGCAAGCACAACGATCTCGACAATGTCGGTTACACCGCGCGGCATCACACTTTCTTCGAGATGCTCGGCAATTTCTCGTTCGGCGATTATTTCAAGGAACGCGCAATCGAGCTGGCCTGGAACCTGGTGACCAAGGAGTTCGGCGTACCGGCGGAGCGCTTGCTGGTCACGGTCTATATCGATGATGACGACGCGTTCAAGCTGTGGAAGAAGATCGCCGGGCTCCCGGAGAGCAAGATCAAGCGCATTGCCGGTTCCGACAATTTCTGGAGCATGGGCGATACCGGGCCATGCGGCCCGTGCGCCGAGATTTTTTATGACCACGGCCCGCACATCCCCGGCGGCCCGCCGGGGAGCGCGGATGCGGAGGGCGACCGCTTCGTCGAGATCTGGAATCTCGTGTTCATGCAATACGAGCAACTGGCCGGCGGCAAGCGCGTCGACCTGCCGCGGCCGTCGATCGATACCGGCATGGGCCTCGAGCGCATGACGGCGGTGCTCCAAGGCACCCATGACGACTACAAGACCGATCTGTTCGGCGCTTTGATCGAGGCGGTCGCCGATCTCACGGATGTCGATCCGGAGGGCGAACGCAAGGCCTCGCATCGCGTCATCGCCGACCATTTGCGCGCGAGCTCCTTCCTGATCGCCGACGGCGTGCTGCCGTCGAATGAGGGCCGCGGCTATGTGTTGCGCCGGATCATGCGCCGCGCCATGCGTCACGCCGAATTGCTCGGCGCCAAAGAGCCGCTGATGTGGAAGCTGGTGCCGGTGCTCGTCCGCGAAATGGGCCAGGCCTATCCGGAGCTGCATCGCGCCGAGGCGTTGATTACCGAGACGCTGAAGCTCGAGGAGACCCGCTTTCGCCGCACCCTCGAGCGCGGGCTTGTGATCCTCGACGAGCAGGCGAAGTCGCTCAAGAAGGGCGACATGTTCGACGGCGTAACCGCGTTCACGCTCTATGACACCTACGGCTTTCCGCTCGATCTGACGCAGGACGCGCTCAGGCCGCGCGGTATTGGCGTCGATATCGCATCGTTCACCGATGCGATGGAGCGCCAGCGCGAAAAGGCGCGCGGCTCGTGGGCGGGCTCGGGCGAGGCGGCGGACGAGGCGCTGTGGTTTGCGCTGCGCGAAAGGGTCGGCGGCACCGAGTTCCTCGGCTATGAGACCGAGACGGCGCAGGGCATCGTCTCGGCGCTGGTGCGCGAGGGCAAGGAAGTGTCCGCTCTGAACAAGGGCGAGAGCGGCACCGTCGTGCTCAACCAGACGCCCTTTTACGGCGAATCCGGCGGCCAGGTCGGCGATACCGGCTCGATGACGGCAAACGGCGTGCGCTTCAAAGTTACCGATACGCAAAAACATGCCGGCGACCTGTTCGTGCATGTCGGCACGGTGGAGGAGGGGACGCTCAAGCCCGGCGCCGCGCTGGTGCTTGAGGTCGATCACCAGCGGCGCGGCGCCATCCGGCAAAATCATTCGGCCACGCATCTTCTGCATGAGGCGCTGCGCCAGGTCCTCGGCGATCACGTGGCGCAAAAGGGTTCGCTCGTCGACCCCGAGCGTCTGCGCTTCGACTTCTCGCATCCGAAACCGCTGAGCAGCAGCGAGATCGAGCGGGTGGAGGATATCGCCAACGACATTGTGCTGCAGAATGCGCCGGTCGTCACCCGGCTCCTCAGCCGCGACGACGCGATCGCCTCGGGGGCGCGCGCCTTGTTCGGCGAAAAATACGGCGATGAGGTGCGCGTCGTCGCCATGGGCGAGGGCGGCGGCAATACCATGGGCTGGTCTGTCGAACTGTGCGGCGGCACGCATGTGCGGCGCACCGGCGATATCGGGCTCATTTCGGTGGTGAGCGAAGCCGCCGTGGGTTCGGGCCTGCGCCGCATCGAGGCTTTCACCGCAACGACGGCGCGACGGGAGCTCAACAAATTCCGTAACGAAACGAAGGCCGTCGCCGCGGAATTGAATGCGCCGCTCAATGAGGTGACCGCCCGTGCTGCGGCCATCGTCGCCGAGCGCAAACGCCTCGAGCGCGAGCTCTCCGAGGTGAAAAAGAAGCTGGCAATGGGCGGAGGCGGCAGCCCCGGCGCCGGCGCCGACGGGCTGCGGACTGTCGGCGACGTCAAGCTCTTGGCGCGCGCCGTCGAAGGCATCGAGCTCAAGGACCTGCGCGGCCTCGCTGACGAAGGCAAGAAGCAGGTCGGCTCCGGCGTCGTTGCCATCGTCGGGGTCACTGGCGAGGGCAAGGCCGGCCTGGTGGTCGGCGTCACTGCGGATCTGACCGCGCGCTTTAATGCGGTCGATCTCGCCCGCAGGGGCGCGGAAGCGCTCGGCGGCAAAGGCGGCGGCGGGCGGCCCGACATGGCGCAGGCGGGCGGTCCGGACGGCTCGAAGGCGGACGCCGCGCTCGCCGCCATCGAAGCGGCGCTGGGCGGATAGCTCGGCGCAGCGTCACCGCGCCTACAGCTCGATGATCATTCCATCTTCGGCGGTCTCGAACGGAATCTCCGCGCGCCGCGCCAGCATGTCGTTGCTCATGTGATTGAGCACCAGGCGCTTGGGGCGAATCTGGCCGAGATGGCGCTCGAGCGACGACAGCGCCATGTGGGTGGGGAGCGGCTTATCGCGCGTGTAGGCCTCGCAGACAAACAGGTCGGCCTCGTGCCCGATCTCGACCAGCGCATCGGTCCATTCGGTGTCGCCGGAGAACGCGATCACCTTGCCCTCGGCTTCCAGGCGGAATCCGAGGCAGGGACCGGCGCGGTCGTCGTGCACGACATGGAAAGGGGTCACCCGGATGGAGCCGAGCTCATTGCGTCGGCCGACTTCCAGTTCCTTGAGCGTCAAGGGAAAGCGCAATTCCATTTCTTGGGCGCCCGGAAAGCCCACCTGCATGATTTCCGCGTAGCGCGATTTGAGACTGGGCGGCCCGGCGATGGTGAGCGGCTGGTCCCGCTTGAGGATGTAGTTCGCTTCCAGGATGAAGAACGGTACGCCGCCGACATGATCAGCGTGAAAGTGCGTCAGCAGGATCAGGCGGATCGCGTTGCGATCGATCGCGAGCTTGTTCATCGAGACGAGCGAAGTCGCGCCGCAATCAATCAGCGCGTTGATGTCCCGGCCGACGAGATGAAAGCACGTGTTGAATCGCCCGCCTGAGCCGAAGGCGTCGCCGCAGCCGACGAATTGCAGACGCATGGGTTAGTCCCGGTTGCCAAAGGGCTCCGCGAGCGGATTACGAGCGTTTGCAGTGTTGCACCAGGGCGGGCAAGTGTCCGTGACGGGAATCACATTCTGAGAATGGCTCAGGACGGTAAAGAAATCCTCCCTAAGCGCCTGTCATATCACCGGTTTTTAATCCTTTCCAGCCTGATCCTATCGTGTAGGATTGTGGGCGCGGCGAGAATGCTCGCTGGGACGGCCCGGGGAGCGTCGCGCCACGATCACACCATAAAGCGGCGCATTGCTTGCGCGCTGGCTGCTCGATGGAAGAGGGCGTTCGGTGCATCCGGGATCAATTTGCCGCCGCACATCGGCCCTGGCGATCGCCGCCGCGCTCGGCGGCTGCGGCGGCTTTGATACCAACGGCTGGTTCTCGAAGCCGCTCGATCTGTTCGGCAGCCGGGGCGGCTATACCTATTCGCAGCTCGACGAGGCGAAGACCGATCGTCCGATCACGCCGAGCGATCTCGTCGACGCGAGCGGCGCCTGCCCGGCATTTGCGCCGCCGCCGGCTGCTGCGGACGCCGGGTCCGGTAACGCTGACGGGGCGTCCCGCCTGGGCGGCGGCGTCGCGATCGGCATGAGCGAATGTGACGTCATCTCGCGCGTCGGCCGGCCGAATGCAGTCAACCTGTCCAGCAATCCGCGCGGCGATCGAATGGCGATCCTGACATTCAATAGCGGACCCCGGCCTGGCATCTACCGCTTCGTCGGCGGGCGGCTCACGGAAATGGACCGCGTCGAGGAACCGCCGCCTTCCGCTCCGCCGGCCAAGAAAAAACCCGCCAAGAACGACAAGCCGAAGCCCAACCCCGCGACCTAGATTGTCCGCCGGCGCCGGCGCTGGTCTCCTCATGACCGCTTGAGGTCGTAGCAGATATCCAGGCTCCGGCTGCAGCGGGGGGCACCCGATCCTTGTGACGCCGGGCGAATTGCGCCTAGATGCCAAGGTCCTCGAGCGGACGCCGAGGCCAAGACACAAGGGGGGTCTCTCATGTTGCGGGAACTGGGAGCCGAATTGATCGGCACGTTCGCGCTTGTCAGCGCTGTTTGCGGTGCGGCGTTGTTTTCCGCGCCGTCGGCTGGTCTCATGACCGTGGCCTTCGCCATCGGCTTTGCCGTGCTGGCGATGGCCTATGCCGTCGGCCACATTTCCGGCGGCCACTTCAATCCGGCGGTGACTTGCGGCCTCGTCGCCGCGGGACACTTTCAGGCCGGTAAGGCGATCCCTTACATCATCGCGCAGCTCGTCGGCGGTATAGCGGCGGCGGCCTTCTTCCATGTCATCTTGTCCGGCGCGCCGACCGGCAAATGGAATGATTTTGTCGCCATCTCGAATCTCTATGGCGACGGCCATTTTTCGCTGCTGTCCGTCGCTTTGATCGAGACGGCGCTCACCGCGCTGTTCCTCATCGTCATTGCCGGCGTGGTGACCGGCAATTGCCCGGCCGGATTTGCGCCGCTGGCGATTGGGCTTACGCTGACGGCGATCCACCTGATCGCGATTCCGGTTTCGAATGCGTCGGTAAATCCGGCGCGCTCGACGGCGACGGCCGTCTTCGGCGGCGGCGTCGCCTTGTCGTGCCTGTGGCTGTTCTGGGTCGCGCCCATTATCGGCGGCGTGATCGGCGGTCTCATTTCCCGTTGGCTACAGGCCGCGCCGTCCAGCAGCTAGGAAAGCGTGGCGTTCCAGGCGCCGACGCGCGGTGCGAACAGCCGGGCAATGTGGCGGAGGCCAAAGTGGCGACGAGCGGTATCACCCATCGCACGGTCGAGGCGAACGGCATTCATCTGCACCTTGCCGAACAGGGAGAGGGACCGCTCGTCGTTCTCTGCCACGGATTCCCCGAGTCCTGGTACTCGTGGCGCCATCAGCTCGCCGCGCTCTCGGCCGCCGGGTATCGCGTGGTCGCGCCCGACATGCGCGGCTACGGCCAGTCCGACCGGCCGGCGGCGATCGACCAGTACACATTGTTTCACTTGGTCGGCGACATGGTCGGCGTCATCGATGCGCTCGGCGCCGAACAGGCGGTGATCGCCGGACATGATTGGGGCGCACCGGTCGCCTGGCACGCCGCCTTGCTGCGGCCCGATCGCTTCCGGGCGGTGATCGGCTTGAGCGTGCCGTACCGGCCGCGGTCGCGTGTGGCGCCCACCACGGTCATGCCGCGGCGCGACGATGCGCAGTTTTATCAGCTCTATTTCCAGGAGCCCGGAGTGGCGGAGGCTGAGCTGGAGCGCGACCCGCGCGAGACCGTCCTCAAGACGCTGTTCTCGGGCTCGGGCGACGTGCCGCGGCGCGCAGCTTCGTCGGGCGACACGTTCCATCGTCCGGAAGCAGCCGGCTCCGTCGGTATGGTCCCGCGCGATGGCGGCTTTCTCAGCCGGATGCCCAAGCCGGCCGTGCTGCCGTCATGGCTCAGCGAAGCGGACGTGGATTTTTACGCCGGCGAATTCGCCCGCAGCGGCTTTCGCGGCGGCCTCAACTGGTACCGCAACATCGATCGCAACTGGGAGCTTCTGGCGCCGTTCGCCGGCGCCAAGGTGACGGTGCCGGCCCTTTATGTCGCCGGGGACCGCGATCTGGTGGTCGCGTTTCAGGGCATGGACAAGGCCATTGCCGCGATGGCCAACTGCGTGCCGCAGTTGCGCGGCACGATCATGTTGCCGGGTTGCGGTCATTGGACCCAGCAGGAGCGCGCCGCTGAGGTCAACGCCGCGATGATCGACTTCCTGCGCCGGCTCTGAGCGGCGCTTGCCGGGACCGGAAGCGGAGGCTATAAGCCGCGCACTTCCCCGCCGCGTTTCGCAATCCGCAAAAGGACGATTTGATGGCGATCGAGCGTACTTTTTCGATCATCAAGCCGGATGCCACCGCCCGCAACATCACCGGCGGCATTAACGCGATGATCGAAAAGGCCGGACTGCGGATCATCGCGCAGAAGCGCGTCATGATTACGCGCTCGCAGGCGGAGACGTTCTACGCGGTGCATCGCGCGCGGCCATTCTTCGGCGAGCTGGTCGACTTCATGATCTCGGGGCCGGTCGTGGTCCAGGTTCTCGAGGGCGAGAATGCGATCGCGGCCTATCGCGATCTCATGGGCGCGACCGATCCGGCAAAGGCGGCAGACGGCACCATTCGCAAGGTCTTCGCCAAGTCGATTTCGGAAAATTCCGTGCACGGCTCCGATGCCAGCGACACCGCCCAGAAGGAAATCGCCCAGTTCTTCGCCGGCAAGGAAATCGTCGGCTGAGTGACCGGCAGTCGCCGGCGTCGCCGGTTCTCGCCGCGCTGATGCAGCGGCCGTGCGAGGTCGTACCCGACAAAGAGGCCCGGGCTCGCAATCGAGCGCGGATAGGTCGCTTGCGATACGCAACGGACATTCTGTTCTTCGCGCTGCTCGCCTTCGTGCCGATCGCGATCGGCGCCGCCTTTGCCGGTGTCTCGCCGGTCGCGGTCTTTTTCCTTTCGGCGCTCGCCATCGTGCCGCTGGCAAGGCTCATCGGCCAATCCACCGAGGAATTGGCGACGCGAACGACGCCCGTCATCGGCGGGCTTCTCAATGCGACCTTCGGCAACGCGACTGAGCTCATCATCGGCGTCTTCGCGCTCAAGGCCGGGCTGATCGAAGTGGTGAAAGCCTCGATCACCGGCTCGATCATCGGCAATTTGCTTTTCGTCCTGGGCTTGGCGATGTTTGCCGGCGGCTTGTCGCGCGAAAAACAGACCTTCAACAGGACCGGCATCCTCGCGCAAAGCTCCAGCCTCTTGCTCGCCACGATCGCTCTCGTCGTGCCCGCGATCTTCTTCCAGACCGCAGGTGGGGCAGGGGCGCCGGCGGTTGCCGGCCTGAGCGTTCTGGTCTCGCTGGTGCTCATTGGCATGTATGGCGCCAGCCTCTTGTTCTCGCTCTACACGCACCGGCACCTCTATTTGGAAGAGGTGGGTCGATTCGAATCGCGCTGGAGCACCGCGCGCGCGGTCGTCACGCTCCTGGCGGCGACGCTCGCGGTGGCGTGGGTCAGTGACATTCTGGTCGGCGCCATCGAGCCATTGGCCGTGAAGCTCGGATGGTCGCAGCTCTTCGTCGGGGCGATCTTTGTCGCCATCGTCGGCAACGCAGCCGAGCATCTGTCCGCGGTTCTGGTCGCGCGCAAGGACCGGATGGATCTCGCGCTGCAGATCTCGATCGGCTCGGCGACGCAGATCGTATTGGTCGTCGCGCCGGTTCTGGTGATGCTCGGCGCGCCGCTGGGCCAGCCGATGGACCTGATCTTCAACACCTTCGAGCTCGTCGCCATGGTGCTCGCCGTTCTCATCGTCAACTTCGTCGTCCAAGACGGCGAGAGCAACTGGCTCGAAGGCCTGCAGCTCCTGGCGGCGTACGCGATCATGGCGATCGCATTCTATTTGCACCCCTGACTTTCGCTTTGCCCGTCAGATTTCATCAACGCTGAAGACCGATGGCGCGAACGCGCGCCGAGGCGTTGTTGTTCCGATGATGGCATTCCAATCAAATCTGCGGCGCGTTGCAGCCATGCTTGCGCCGTATTTTTCGGGCTTGCTTATGCGGCAATCGGATTTTGGCCATCCGGTCGGTACTGGCTTGGGCGACGTGATCGTTTCGGACTTTCCCCAAAATCTAGCTTGTGGCGCGAATCGCAGCGCGGCGTTGCCGTGCGGCGGGCTCATTCGCGTCGTCGCGAAACATATGGAATGACTGAGGAGACAGACGATGCAGAAGGGCACCGTCAAATGGTTCAATCCAACGAAGGGCTACGGCTTCATCAAGCCGTCAACCGGGGACAAGGACGTGTTCGTGCACATTTCGGCCGTCGAACGAGCTGGCTTACGCTCGCTCAATGAGGGCCAAGAGGTCGAGTACGAGCTCGTGACCAATCGCGGCAGGACCTCGGCAGAGAATCTCAAAGTCGCGTAAGCGCGGGATAAAATCCCGGCTCTTGTAGCCCCCGGTTTCACCCCCGGGGGTTTTGTCGTTTGGAACGCGATCCTTCAGATCGTCGATATCGCTCTAATTTCCCGCGGAGCTAGCCTGCGCCGTCCTCCGCAGCGGACGAGAGCGTTGCCGCCGGTCCTTCGGCCAAGGCGCGCAAGGCCTGCGGATAGATCCGGTGCTCGACCTCCAGCACGCGCGCGGCCAGCGTTTCCTCGGTATCGCCCTCGAGCACCGGCACCGATTCCTGCGCCAGGATCGGTCCCGAATCGGTTTCCGCCACGACGAAATGGACGGTTGCGCCGTGCCGTCTCGCACCGGCGGCGAGCGCGCGCCGGTGGGTGTCGAGCCCCTTGAATTGCGGCAGCAGTGCCGGATGAATGTTGAGCATGCGTCCGCTCCAGCGCCCGACCAACCAGGGCGTCAGCAGTCGCATGAATCCGGCAAGACACACGAGATCGATCCGGTGCGCTTGAAGCTCCGCATCAAGCGCACGCTCGAAGGCCGTGCGATCTTTGCCGAATAGCGTGTGATCGACGATCGCGGTCGTGACGCCGGCGGCGCGGGCGCGGGCAAGTCCCGTCGCCTCGGGCCGGTTTGAGATGACGAGCACGATCTCGGCTGGATAATCCTTCGCCTTGGCTGCCTCGATCAGCGCCGTCATATTCGACCCGCGACCGGAAATAAGGACCGCGACGCGCTTCTTGCTCATGCGCCTCACCAGGACAGGTCGAGGTGCCCGCGAAATCCAACGCGCGCGTCATCGCTCGCCGTGGTCACTTCGCCCAGCTGCACGACGGTCTCGCCGTTCGCCGTGAACTCTGCGCTTGCCGCCTCGGCGCCGCGCGGGTCGAGCACGGCCACCATGCCGATCCCGCAATTGAAGGTTCGCAGCATCTCCCGCTCGGCGACGCCGCCGGCCGCGGCGAGCCACTTGAAGACCGGACCAACCGGCACGCGATTAAGGTCCAGCACCGCCGCCAATCCCTGCGGCAGCACGCGGGGCACGTTGTCGATGAAGCCGCCGCCGGTGATGTGCGCGAGCGCCTTCACCGCCTTGGTCCGGCGGATCGCGGCCAGGCATGACTGCACATAGAGCCGCGTCGGAGTGAGCAGCGCTTCGCCCAGGCTGCGCACGGGCTCGAACGGGGCCGGCGCCTCCCAGGCCAGTCCGGAAGCGCCGACGATGCGGCGCACCAGAGAAAAGCCGTTCGCATGCACGCCGGTCGAAGCCAAACCGATCACCACGTCACCGGGCGCGATATCGGCGCGCGGCAAGAGTGCACCGCGTTCGGCCGCGCCGACGGCGAAGCCGGCGAGGTCGTAATCCCCACCCTGGTAGATCCCCGGCATCTCCGCGGTCTCGCCGCCGATGAGCGCGCAGCGCGCCTCTCGGCATCCGGCGGCAATGCCGGCCACGACCTTGGCGCCGACCGCCGGATCGAGTTTCCCGCAGGCAAAATAATCGAGGAAGAACAACGGCTCGGCTCCCTGCACCACGAGATCATTGACCGACATGGCGACGAGATCGATGCCGATCGTGTCGTGGCGGGAGGTTTCGACGGCGATCTTCACCTTGGTGCCGACGCCGTCGGTGGCGGCGACCAGGATCGGATCGGAGAAGCCGGCGGCCTTGAGATCGAACAGCCCGCCGAAGCCGCCGATCTCGGCGTCCGCGCCGGCGCGCGCGGTCCGGCGCAGCAGCGGCTTGATCAGTTCCACCATGCGGTTGCCGGCGTCGATATCGACGCCGGCCGCCGCGTAGCGCGCCTCGTCCACGGAGCCACCGATCGACAGATACTCCCTCCCCGGCGGGGAGGAACGTCTCGGCGCCTCGTACGTGGGAATCGCCGGGTGCGCAAGCACGCGGGCGCCGCTATATACTGGGGCGCACGTACCAGGTGCGCCGTGGCAGCGCGCCGGGGAACCGGGGCCCGGATTGAGCATCCCAAACCTGATCTCGCTGGGGCGCATCATGTTGGTGCCCGTCGTAGTCTGGACCATCATCCTGGGCGAGATGCGCGCCGCGTTCTTTCTGTTCCTGGCGGCCGGGGTGAGCGACGCCGTTGACGGCTTCCTGGCCAAGCGCTTCCGCATGGCGAGCGAGCTCGGCGCCTATCTCGATCCGCTGGCCGACAAGGCGCTGATCGTATCGATCTATGTCGCGCTCGGCGTCGCCGGGGCGCTGCCGATCTCGCTGGTCATTCTCGTGGTCTCCCGCGACATCATGATCATCAGCGGCTTCATGTTGTCATGGCTCGTGGGCAAGCCGATGCCGGTCAAGCCGCTGCCGGTGTCGAAGGCGAACACCGTGGCGCAGATCTTTCTCGCCACGCTCGTCCTGGCCGAGCACGGCTTCGGCTTTAATGCCGCTCTGGTGTCCGACATCGCCATCGGGCTGGTCGCGATCTTGACCCTGCTTTCGATCGGCTTCTATCTCGCCGAGTGGCTGCGTCACATGAATTCGTTCGGGACCGGACATTGATCGCATGTCCTCCCCTCCGCGCCAGCTCGCGCTTGCGCTCGATCACGCCGAAAACTACGCGCGCGAGGATTTTCTATCCGGGCCATGCAACGAGGGGCCGCTGGCGCTCATCGACTGCTGGCCGGATTGGCCGGCGAACGCGATCGCCCTGATCGGTCCCGAGGGCTCCGGCAAGACGCATCTGGCCAGCATGTGGGCAGCGGCGGCGGGCGCGCGGGTGATTTCCGCGCGAGCCATCGGCGAGGCCGATCTTCCATCGGCGCTCGCGACCGGCGCCTTGGTGGTGGAGGATGCGGCTGCTGCGGAAGACGAGCGCGCCCTGTTCCACCTCATCAATCTCGCGCGCGAGGAGAAGGCGTTCCTCCTGATCACCGCGCGCGTGACGCCGGCCACATGGCCCGCTTCGCTGCCGGACCTGGTCTCGCGGCTGCGCGCGCTGCCGGTGGTGACGCTGCAAGCGCCGGACGACGCGATGCTGCGTGCGGTCATGGTTAAGGTCGCCAGCGACCGCCAGCTCGCCCTTGACGAAAGCGTCGTGAGCTATCTCTCGAGCCATATCGAGCGCTCCTTCGCTGCCGCCCGCGCCGCGGTGATTGCGCTCGACAATGAGGCGCTGCGGCAAAGGCGTCCGGCAACCCGCGTGCTTGCAGCCGAGATATTTCGCGAGCAGGCTTAGCTTCGACTCTGCGCCGTTCGTGCTAAGCCATTGATTCTCCATGGGGCGGATGCCGGTCGCGGTGCAGCCCCAGGACCGGCTCGGGTAAGGCTTGACGGCATGCCGCCCCGCCGCCTTATCTCAAAGGCGATCGAGTCATCGAATCGTTACCAAGGGCGGTGATCGTGAGGGCCGAGGAGCAAGGAGTAGTGATGGCGGACCGCGGCCCGGCAGTGGCGATCGCGCTCGAATCCGGCCCAGATCGCCGACTGGAACGACCGGTGCGGCTGAGCGAGCCCGCCGAGCGGCACGCCGCCTCGGAACTCGCATCGAGCCCCGACCGCTTCATCAATCGCGAACTCTCCTGGCTCAATTTCAATCGCCGCGTGCTCGAGGAATCGGCCAATCGCGGCCATCCGCTGCTGGAGCGGCTGAAATTCCTGTCGATCTCGGCGAACAACATCGACGAATTCTTCATGGTGCGCGTGGCCGGCCTGCGGGCGCAGGTTCGCGCCGGCATCACCAGCAAGAGCCCCGAGGGATTGACGCCGGCCGAACAGCTGGTGCGGATTGCCGAAGCGGTGGTGGTGCTGGTCCAGGATCAGCAGCAGCAGTGGCGCGAGCTGCGCGCCGCGCTCGCCCAAAACGGTATCGTGCTGGTCGACGGCCCGGACGTCGCCAAGTCGGAGCGCGCCTGGCTTGAAGACTATTTTCTCGCCCATGTCTTCCCGCTGTTGACGCCGCTTGCCGTCGACCCGGCGCACCCTTTCCCGTTCATTCCCAATCTCGGCTTCTCGATCGCCTTGCAGCTGGCGCGCACCAAGGACGGCAAGGCGATGAATGCGCTCATTCGCCTGCCCAACCGGCTTGAGCGGTTCGTGCGCCTGCCGCAGGCTGGAGACGGCGGCGAAGTGCGTTTGATCTCGATCGAAGGCGTGACCAGCCTGTTCATCGGCAAGCTCTTTCCCGGTTATGCCGTGAAGGGGGTAGGGGCGTTTCGCGTCATCCGCGACTCCGAGCTCGAGGTCCTCGAAGAGGCCGAAGATCTGGTGCGGCTCTTCGAGACCGCGCTCAAGCGCCGCCGCCGCGGCTCGGTGATCAGGCTCGACATCGAGGCGTTGATGCCGCCGGAGCTGCAGCGCTTCGTGCAGCGCGCGCTCGACGCGACGGACGACAGCCTGTTCAAGGTCGACGGCGTCCTCGCGCTCGACGAGATGTCGCAGCTTGCCAAGCTGCACCGGCCGGACCTCGAATTCGTGCCCTACAATCCGCGCTATCCCGACCGCATCCGCGACCATGGCGGCGATTGCTTCGCCGCGATCCGGCAGAAGGATCTCATCGTCCACCATCCCTACGAATCGTTCGACGTGGTGGTGGATTTCCTCAACCAGGCCACGCGCGATCCCGACGTCGTCGCCATCAAGCAGACGCTGTACCGGACTTCGGCCGATTCCCCGATCGTGCGGACGCTGGCGGAGGCCGCCGAGGCCGGCAAATCGGTCACCGCCGTCGTCGAGCTCAAGGCGCGCTTCGACGAGGAGGCCAATATCCGCTGGGCGCGAGACCTCGAACGCGCCGGCGTGCAGGTGGTCTACGGCTTCATCGAGCTCAAGACGCACGCCAAGCTGTCGCTCGTGGTCCGCCGCGAGGGCGCGACGCTCGCGTCCTATGTGCATGTCGGCACCGGCAATTATCATCCGGTGACCGCGCGCATCTACACCGACCTTTCATACTTCACCGCCGACCCGGTGATCGCCCGCGATGTGACCCGCGTGTTCAACTACGTCACCGGTTATGCCGAACCGGCCGAACTCGAGCGCATGGCGGTCTCGCCGCTGACCTTGCGCAAGCGCATCCAGCAGCACATCGAAGAGGAGATCGCGCACGCCAAGGCCGGCCGGCCGGCCGTGGTCTGGATGAAGATGAACGCGCTGGTCGATCCCGAGATCATCGACGCGCTCTACCGGGCGTCGAGCGCCGGCGTCGCGATCGAGCTGGTGGTGCGCGGCATCTGCTGCCTGCGGCCCGGCGTGCCGGGCTTGTCTGAGAATATCCGCGTCAAATCGATCGTCGGCCGCTTCCTCGAGCATGGCCGCATCTATTGCTTCGGCTCGGGTCACGGCATGCCGCATCCGAAGGCGGCGCTCTACATCTCCTCCGCCGACATGATGCCGCGCAACCTCGACCGCCGCGTCGAAGTGCTC
>Ga0210394_10000405_pt1 | contig 94266 bp, 149 predicted proteins | sample IncBWC12MmetaG_FD_160121 | JGI IMG/M metagenome (GOLD analysis project Ga0210394, IMG submission 160121) | Forest soil microbial communities from Barre Woods Harvard Forest LTER site, Petersham, Massachusetts, United States - Inc-BW-C-12-M | ecosystem: Environmental > Terrestrial > Soil >...
AAGGTCCGCACTAGGAAGCTTCGCACCAGAAAGGTCCGCACTACGAAGGTTCGCACCAGAAAGGTCCGCACTACGAAGGTTCGCACCAGAAAGGTCCGCACCAGAAAGGTCCGCACCAGAAAGGTCCGCACCAGAAAGGTCCGCACTACGAAGGTCCGCACTACGAAGGTTCGCACCAGAAAGGTCCGCACTACGAAGGTTCGCACCAGAAAGGTCCGCACTACGAAGGTTCGCACCAGATTTCTTAGCGGCAAGAACAGCCTCACGAATATTTGCATATTCGCCCGCGATAATGATTTTGCCCGAAAAACGATTTTTGATTTCAATTGTCATTTTATACTCCGATAAAATCTTTCTCTTGAATTTTCAAATCTTGCGCGATTCCCATAACTCGGCTTTGTTCTGCGGCAGTTAATTGCCCGAACGTCTTGACCGGAGTCCAAGGGTTTTGCATTGAATTACAGATTTTAAGCGCCCGAGTCACGAATTGTGTGTCGTCAGTCATTAGAAAGTCTCGATTGCTTCGCTGATTACTGCTTTAACAATAGACTGAATACCATGAACGGTCAAATGTTCCTCGTCTACGTTTTCGATTGACCCGCCCTCGATAATCAGATGGTAAAACCCTGTCTCGTTTTCGTAGATGTCAATAGTGATTCGGCGCATTGTCGTTGCTCCTCAAAAGATTTTACTTTGTACAATCTACCACCGGACTCCGAGACTTGTCAAGCGAATATTATCAGCCTCAGACAATCGGGCCGAATTAACAGCCGATTTCGCTTCTGCAATGTTGCGATTCAGAAGCGGGCAAAGAATCGTATGCCCATAGCTCGCATGGCAGTGTTCACAATTATCTGCCTCAAGTGCGTCGCCCGCAAGGGCCGATACTGTCGAAACTGCGCCAATCTTGTACACTTGGTTTCTCCTGTAACAGATTTACTGTTAAAATAGTATCAAACGGGCCGATTGTTGTCAAGCTTTTTCTACAGATATTTTAGGCTCGAAATACAACGGCCTTTCACGTTCGCGCAACAGAAGTATCAGTATGCGCAAAGGCGAAAATGCGCTCGTTCTGCCGTTCTCGGCTTCTTTTGTCCAATAACTAATACGACGAAGCGCCTCATCGTAGTTCAATTCATGGTTATTAGTGTATAGATTCGCATATTCATATTCCATAAACTCTCCTATAGCTGGATTATGTAAATTCGATTGCTCGGCCCGGTTGTAAACAGTAAAACGAGTATGACCGAAATTGTGAATCCCCACAGCCCGAAAATCAGACTCGAAAATAGGACGAACAAGACAACGAATATCGGCCAGAACCAGCTTGTTTTCTTAGGTTTAGGCGCGATAATCGGACTGAGTTTGATCTGTTCGAGCCGAATCTCTGCAAGTTCTTTATCCTCAGCAAGATGCACGAATTGTTCGGAAATTGTTGGCGAATAATTACGGATTACGCGCCGTTGTCGCAGGTCATCGGCCCGCTTCGCAAGCTTGGCTTTAAAATCTTTGTCGTCGCGTTTGTAAGTCGTTGTCATGATGAAAGTGTACCATATACAAATAATTTGTCAATGCACGAAAGTGCTATATCTTATCGCCCGCCTCTTGCGCCAATTCCGCTTCGATTACGCGCCTGTAATTCGAATCTGCGTCATCAATACAGCCAAGTGACGCGAGAACATACAAACCTTCAGAATCCCACAGAACAGCGGATTCGCACGTCTTAGGCTCAGAATCCTCATAGCATGATCCTTTGCCGTAATAATCTTTATGACTGCCGATGTCCCAATCATTAGACCATTCGACATACGCGCCCGAATTGCGCAATTTCTCTTCTGCCTTGGCAAGTGCTTTGGCGCAACGAATTCGGCCCTGATCTTCCGTTTCTTTCTTTGGATCATAGCTGAATCCAGCATGTGTGTAAAAGAATAGCTGGTCAGGAGTGAGAGTCTTGCGGGCTTTGGCCACTTTACTTCGGCCCGTCTTAGCTTTGAGTGTCATTAGCGTTACCTCAATTGAATTTACTATAATGATTATACACAATACAAAAATCGTGTCAAGCTAATTCTTTAAGCTCGACTACTTGAATCCCCGAAAATTCGCGCCGCTTGTTGTTAATTGGCCAAACATAGGGAAGATCATCCGGGACTTTCCACTTGAATTGGCTGTAGTGTGCTTTGTCTTTTCGGAGCAGGTTGCTCTGATGTGAACGATGAAACTTTATACTGCCAACAAAGGCGGGCAGAACGACTTCAACTCTCTGTGGAATGGGTATTGTGTTCTTATAACCACGTTTCAGCCACTCCTGAATCATACAACGCAAATAGTAACTCAGGGAGTCTTCATACCCTTGCCACATTTTTACAGCTGGGTGATGTTGCCATCCTTTCGATTTACCATGCAGTACATTTAGTATCTGCATGGCTTCGACTCTCTGTTTTCCTAACCGCTTGTTATCGAGGCACTCGGCTGACTTTTGAAAATCTGCGTACGGAAGGAACGTTTGCATGTCTCTCCTATTCTGACTCTATTTTGTCAAGCTAAATCGTAATGCCCGCGACTGCGATTTGTGCTTTCTGCTTATCCGATTCGACTAGATATCTCATTGTCGAACTTGGGTCTTTATGGCGCAAATAAGATTGGATCATTCCAAGATTATGCGTCTTGTCCCACAATAGCATTGCCATCGAATGACGTAACGCGTGCATGTGCGCTTTCTTCGGGTGAATACCAGCAATCGCCGCATATCGTTTGATAAACTCATCGGCCCGTTGGCGCGAGAAATTGAATATCCGGCCCGGATTACTGGCCGCGAGCATCAAAACGGGCGAACAATCAAACAATGGATCATTGTCTATATGTATCGGCGGAAGATCGTTATTCCCGCCTTTGAGTGCTCCGATTGCGATCAGCCCGGATTGAATATCGCGCCCGCATATCGCCAAAGCTTCAGACACGCGCGTCGCGTGCCACAAAGACATGCACAAGAACAGATGATGCGTGCGATTATGATCGTGCGCCACAGACATAAGTGCACGAAGTTCGGGTTTAGTGAGATATTCCATTAGCGGACTTGCAAGCTGGTAATGAACGAGTCCATCTTCTTTTTGTTCTTGAAGACGGCGATATCAAAGAATTCGCTTCCGTCAGGATGCTGCTTAGTTCCATCTGAATAGTTAACCACGTACTTCGCTTTGCCAATGTTGTATTGAATATTGATCTTCATTGTCTTTAGCCTCTGTACTGTGTATAATCTATCAAACCGGGCCAGAACTGTCAAGGCACAGAAGTGCTATTACTTTAGTTCTTATTTGTTGGCCGATCTTGTGCGAGCTTTCATCAACTCAGTGTTTAATGGCTGGCCGCCGGAAGTATAGTACGCATCAATTTCTGCGCCAAAATTCCAAACCTCATCAATTGGCAGAAGAGTAAATCCTCGATCTGTGCCAACCTTGGTTTGATCAACATGACCGGGAGTATGAATAATAACGAAGTCTACAGACTTTCTGATCTTCTTTGCGCCGTCTATACATTTTCTTTTCGTTGTCATAATGTACACAGTATAAAGAATCGGCCCGAGCATGTCAAGAGAATAATTAACATTTCATGCAAATCTTTAGTAATCAATTATACACGATACAATAGCATGTTTCGGGCCAAACTCTTGACAGATTACTAAAGATATGAGATACTGAGATGGGAGACTAATACATTATGACACTGGAAGAACGACAAGAAGATATGCGTGTGCGGCAATCAAAGCCAGCACAAGCCAAGATTCAGCCCAAAGGCAAGCGCTCGGGCAAGACTGAGTATTACATATACTTTATACAAGGTGCATTATCAGAGCGTATCAAGATCGGCATTGCGACTTGTCCGAATGCACGATTGAAAGACATGCAAGCGGGCTGCACTGAGCGATTGACAATCATTGGCACATTGCGGACAGGGACGACAGACCGAATGCGGGCCGAACAAATGGAGCGTAATATACATGACCAGTTCAAGCACTGTCATGCATTCGCGGAAGTATTCGAGTGTACACAGTCGTTGCTTGAGCTAGCGAAGACAGGTACAGAGCACAAGTGCAGGTATTGCCCATCGGATATGCGAATCAAAAGCCCTTGGGAGCGATGCCACGTTGACCGTTTGACTACGCCGATAGCGCCTTATGCGAATACTGTGTCAAATCCAACACACTGTCTACAATTTGACACACTCTGACTATATTCGTGCGCCCTTGTCAAATTACCCATTTGTCCGATGTGCTTTGTTATCAACACGTTGAATCGTTTCGTGTTCAGGATGCACGAGTGGGTTAACTAATGAGTACTGGTCCGGGACGAGTACGGGCATTACCTTTGTGCGTTACTAATTGGCGTCAGCAATCGCAGGGCCGTTCGGGTCGGATTTTAAATAAATGACAAACAAATGATATCGCCCTAAGTTATTGATTCGGAGGAGGTTACCTCCCTTGGCGAAGGGGCGCCCCGCCCGACCCCACCCGGACCATCCTATCGGCGCAGCGCCCCGGCCCGGTCAAAAAAGGATGCTTGGGACTCTTACGGCTCCGGTTATTAGGGAATATACGCGGATAAATATATTTATGGGTCCTACTTCTATGTATCTGATTATACGGGGTTTATATATTTTTAGATTTCTGATAAGTGGGCAGGATAGAACTTCATACCATAAAGTTTGTCTTTATCCGGGGCTGTATCCGGGTATTTCTTATTCTGTTCATAAGTTTCGAAGTAACTCATGTTCTTTGTACTATGTACATTCCCGAACTTATCGATGACTGTAATACATATCCAATTATCAAACATCTCGACTGACTCAACTTTAATCTTTCCGCCCGAAGGAACGTGTACGCCGTACTTCATGTCGTAATAACTAGGTTTGCCCGATTCTGACAGCTTGCCCGGATACGAAGCGCCCGGAATATGATTATCTGCTATCGTCGGCTTTATTACTAATTGCGCGAACGGAAGTTTCTCTTGTCGGCCCGAATTAAGTTCGGCTTCGCGTGCCTGATCTTTACACATTGTACAGTATACATAGTCTCGGGCATTATTCGGCTGACCGCATATTGGGCAGATTCCAGCCATTATTGTTTCACCGAGTCTTTTATCAAATCTTCGGGCGCTATCCAGCCAACAGTGGCAAGTTGTTTTATCAACACCTCGATAGCTTCTTTGGATATGCCAATCGGTTCAGTCGCCATTTCCAAAAACTCCGAAAACGTCATAAAGTCGCTGTAATCCGCATACATATAATTTACTTTAGGATCGAAGTTAAGCTTCTGTTGTTCGCCCGAGTTTAGCTCTTGCTCGCGTTTTATACATTGTACACATTTTTGTTTCTTTTGATGAAACGCTGAACATTTCGGTTCAGTACACGACCAACAGGCTCGACACTCACACGTATGAAAATGATTACTGCTGACCCTTGGCTGACCAATAACTATCGCTCTACGGGCTTGCAAACGCTCGTAACGGGTATTATAATGCCTGTTATGCATGATCTTTGTCTTTATCGGCAGTCTTCGACCGGATAGCAATAGAAGTCATCGGATGCATTTTAATCGTCTTGCCCGATTTCTTATTCTTATTAGGCACAAATAATATCGACTTGTGTTCCGGATCAGGCTGCGATTTCGATTCTTCGGGCGGAACTTCGTTCTTATAAACGAACAAACCTGACGGTGTAACTAATAACGGATATTTCTTTCCGGCGACAGTCGTTTCATCTTCGAACGGAATTGTTTCTTGCGTGCAAGTTTCTTTGACTATCTTATCGCATTCGTCGCATCCTAAGAACGCGCCGATATTATGATCCCATTCGCCGCAGCACGGCGTAGAGTTATATTCAGGGCACTTACTCACGACTCGCGCCTCATCTTCAATCCATCAACAAACTTATCTCCCATATTATAATAATTCTTCGCGACTTCGATGACACGAAATCCGTGATCGAAATATAATTTCTGAACCGGAGAATCGGCCCGACAATGAAGTTCTAAACTTTTATACTTTGTACAAACGTGCGCGAGTAACTGTGACCCGCGCCCGCATTTCTGCCAATTAGAGTGAACCGCGAGTGACCACAGGTAAGGAATTGTTTCTCCGACTTCTTTTACGATCACAAAACCAATTGGCTTAACGATACCATTGTAGGCGACTGGTTCCCAAGCAACCCAAGTCTCAGATACAGAAAGCATCTGCCGGAATTCTTCTCGTGTTGGTCGTTCATCGCCGTCATAACAAGAATCATTAATTGCGAGAAGATGATCGAATTGATAAGTTCGATACCCTTGGTCGATTTTCATTATGCGACCGCCAACGGGTCTTTATAACCTTGGGCGATCTTCTTCAACATGATCTTGTTAATCTCAGAAATAGAATACGGCGTAAAATTATTCCCGTCAACGCCGACATCGAGGCTCAACCCATACGCGGGCAATTGATTGTGACTGTGCCCGAAAAGATGATAAGAACCTTTGTGCGAACTCGGCCAAACGCGGTGCGCGTAATGCGACATAAATATTTTCGGAGCGCCGTCTTGACGAATTAACAGAACATCGGCAGTTCGTTCAAATCCCGGTTCGACATCGATCATTTTCTCGGCAGTTGAATCGTGATTGCCCCAAATAAGAATGTGTCGCCCATTTAATCGATTGAGAATATTCGTCGCATCTTCTACAGATACCGATTGCCAAAAGATATCTCCGAGATGATACGTCAGGCCGTTCGGCGGAACTTTCGCGTTGTGATTGGCAATCAGCGTCTCACGCATGTGATTGATATCAGAGAACGGACGATTGCAATAAGTGATTATGTTTCGATGATTATAATGCTCATCGGCGGTAAAGTAAATCGGCTGACTCATAGTTTCTCCAAAGCTTCCCAAGCTTCTTCCGCCAAAAACTGCGCATCTTCAACGTTGTGGGAATGATTTTTTCCGCGCATACAATTTTCATCATATCAAACTGCGGCATAAGACGCAAGAAACGTCACGATATAAGAATTAATAAACTGTTTCTTCTCCATAAACGCCTCACCAAGAAACTGTTGTACCTATACAAAAACAAAAGAACCAATACAGCGATTGCCGCCATTCACGCTGCAACAAATACGCTATACTGATTATGAGACTTCCGACCGAAGATGTCAACGCTAAAGTTCGGCCCCAATTCAAGATTTAACAATCGGGGTTCGGCCCTCGACAGCCTCTTGACATCGTTGCGAACAATATTCATTCGTCTTCTCGGCGGTCGATAAAGTAAAATACGACATCGTTCCGCCAGAGAGACATTTCGGATTCAAACACAATTTTTCTTTTGTATATGTATTCATGATCACCTCGTAAAAAATTTGCCGGGTTTCTGTTTCCAAGTACCCGGCGAACTCAGTCTACGCCCCTGCGGACGCAGACATCGCTTTCACGTTAGTGTTAGCGTTTATGGTTTCTGTGTCCTTAACGCGGCCACAGCATTCGTGTCCATCCATTGCTAATTCATCGCCGCCATCGATAACCAGTATCAGGCCCATCAAAGAGTCTTGCGAATAACCGCCTAACGATGCCTTCGCATCTAGATTACACGAAGACCCTTTGGTGGACCTGCCCGGATTCGAACCGGGGTGTGACAACGGAAATAACAACTTCATCTGAACAAATTTACAAATTAAAACTCTAGACTTTCTTTAACATCCGCAATTGCTTCGGAATATCCGTCATCGAATCCGTCGCTATATTGTTCAAAAACAAAATCGTCTTCAGTTAGTTCTACTCCGCAATCGGTACAAGTTTCAGGCGCGTCTGCCTTTAAAGATTCCGATTTCGGATCGTAAGTTTGTTCTGCGGCATTAGTTTGCGCGAACTGTGACTTAATCTGCCCATCACGCAAACCGTCTTCATAGCCTTCTGATCGTGCGCCCCACAACAAGTTATTTAAATCTGCTACTGTAATATTCATATTATCCTTTCATTCTATTATCTTAGGGCGCACGGCCTTTCGACCGTGCCACCTCCACCATCGAGTTTACGTCTCGAAACGTTATTTAATCCGAAGTGAATACTCGAAGTCAAGCCATTCGTCACGGTCTGCGTAATTCGCAGCAGAGACTTGTTCAACAAAGATTACTTCGCGAGAGTTGACGATAATATAACGTGATCGCTTTGAAAGATTTACATTTTCGTACACAAAATTACGAAACGTATAAGTGAACGGATGGCCTTCCCAAACATTGCGTGCCGTATTTGCGGTATCGACAGTTCCGCCCGTTCGGTCGTCATTCGCGTAGAAATCCGATGACGTATAATCGACCGCGATATCGTGATCGACAGTACGAACAGCAATTAATTGCGCGACCGTTCCATTATTCGATGTATAAATAACATCAGAACTCGTCGTATTTGTTTGTGTACGAACAGCAACCGCGCCGTTAAACGTTGCTGAGAAAGTTGCGACAGAATACGGCGTATTAGCCTTTCCTGTGTTCGGACTTGTTGGATACTGCGCGACAGCCGCGACGGACAACATCACAGCCAAAATAATTGTCATAAAAACATTCTTCATGTTTAATCTCCTCGATTTAAAGTTTACTTCTTTTCTTTCTTGTTGTCAAGTTCTTTTTCAATAAACGTATGATAAAAAACTGCGTGTAAGTGCCATCCGGCGCAAAGTCCAGTAACTAACTTTCTTGTCTTAGACTTACAGTCGAACGCTTCGGCGATTGCAAGTCCAGCGAGAACAGCGTGAGTCAGTGCCTTCAAATCTTTTTCTCTAAACATCGTATTATCCGATCTAGTTTACGTTTTACCTTTTTCTCTTCTGCTTGATCTTTATAGCTCATCCAAGCACAATTACTCGGTTCATAATTGCCGATATCACCAAACCGCCCTAAAGTTGTTTCATCAGGACGTTCACCCATATCACTAAGAAAATTTTTAAATGTAAGCCAACGTTTACAAACTTTAACACCTGCCGCGCCATAACAATAATACTCTTTATGATTAGGATTACCACAACGTTGTTTCATTCCGTGCCAACTATGATATGTCGGACTACATCGATATCCGGAATGGCCGTGAATTACTTGATCTTGTCTATTCTCTGCTAGCGCTATTGCCGACCGTTCACGTTGTAAACACCCGCACGATTGTGATCGTCCACTAAGAAGAGTAGTGCATAGTATATTTTTTAGCGATCCACAATCACAAACAGTCAACCATTTATAATTACCGCGTATCGATACGCCAACGGGCCATTGTGCTACCAGCCGCCCGAATCGTGATCCTGCAATATCATTAATTTTTCTCCATCCTTTTGCCATTCATCCTTTCCGATAAATCTGTCCTTGATATCCTTCAACCGCAAGGGGTATATCTTCGCCCCATGTTGGTGACTTAACCATGCACTCTTCAAACATATCATAAGTAAGCAGAGATGTCAAGGGTGTTTCGCAAACAATTTCGTCATGTACATGTAAAACAATTTCAAACCCGGCTTCAGTAGCGTTCATCATTCCGTTGACAAGAAGATCACGAGCGATTGCTTGAACAACGTTTTCAACTAACGACGACCCGCGAGCTTCAATTACGCCCCATCCGCCGCCAGCGCCTCCGGGACCGTAATACTTCACGATCTTCTTCATGTACATATCGACATCGATAAACGGTTTGTCGTAATGAAGTGCTCGACCGCTTGGCAATACGATATGCAGCATGTTCGGATCACGACCGTCAATCCGTAACGGCCCGAGTTGGTATTGTTCTTTAAATGTCACGGCTCGCACTGCCGCATTTCCGAGAGCTTTCCAATAATCAGGAACTTCCGGGTATGCTTCGCGCCACGCGTAAACAAGTTCTTTAGCTTGGTCTTCTGTGATCTTCTGACCCATTTGCGCGGCGTATGCAATTAGCCGATTCCAACCCATGCCGAATCCGCAACCGAGAACCGGAGACTTGCAAAAGTTTCTTTGCGCTTTCGTAACTTCATCGTAAGAGATTTTGTACATCAGCGCCGCAAATGACTTATACGGATCAAGACCTTTCTGGAAGACTTGTAACATTCCCGGACACTGCGCGAGCCAAGCGAGAACGCGGTTTTCAATCGAAGAATAATCTGCGACCATGAGTTGTTTGCCTTTAGGCGCTTGCACGCTCGCACGTAACGTTCCGCCGATAGCTTCAATCGGATGAATGTTCGCGGGCATATTCGCCGCGTTCATAATCGCCGTAACAATCGCGTCATAATTTTCAGCTACTTGCTTTGTCGGCTTTAGCAGATTATGGAATTGAACTCCTCGACTTGCCCATCGGCCTGTATGCGCCGCGTGATAGGTAAATGCTTCGCACAGCCGCTCATTGCGCGTTCGATTCTGAATAACGGGTAATTTCTTGAACGCGATTCCGCCGAGTAATTGCTTTAACTCAAGAACATCACGAACGTTCTGACTAAGATTAGTTTCAAGCGCGGCAACAACATGGCTTTTATCAAGACTGTCAAAAGACAAACCTTGCTGATCAAACCATGATTTTAACTGCGCGGGCGAGTTCGGATTTGCACATCCGGTCAATACTTTCAACTGTTCAATAATCCCGGCTCGGGCGCTTTCCGCAATCGCCAATGCCTTGCCGACAAATTCAAGATTAATAGGAATTCCGCGTTGGTTAATTTTTTGATCAAGAATCCATGTCTTGCGCTCGATTTCCGGAAACGGCGCTTTCTTTTCCAGTTCATGAAGAATTGCTCGTTCAGATACAACATCTTGTACGCAGTATAATCCAAAAGTTTTCCATTCTTCAGGATTCGTAATCCAATCTTTAAAGTGCGCCGGAACTTTCTTTGTCGCCCGAGTTGGCATTGAAAACATTTTGATCAACTTCTTACCAATAGGATTCTTTGCAAACTCCTGCGGCAAGCTAAGCGCATCGCCCGCATCCGCAAGATGACCCGGATATCCAAGGTATCGAGCATAGGCCATCGGGTCAAACCATTCTTCAATCTTCAGCGGTATTTGTAAAACCGCGCTGATAATTGAGAACTCAAAACCGACATTCCATGAAATTTTCGTGATCGTATTATTTGTAAGTGCAGAAAGTAAATCTTCCGGTATCGACCCGAGATGCGGCTCCCACAATGAAACCGGGCCGTCATCGAACGCATACGCGAGCATCAAAACCTTTGTATCTGCATGATTCGCATAGACATCCGTGCCGACCTTCTTCAGATCAACAGTTGACGCCGTTTCGCAATCTAGGTGGAGTCGCATAAGTCCTTTGTTTCTGTCACTCGCCATTTACTACGGAGTATTATATAGTCCATAAGAATGTGTATACGGACTATGGTTATTATAACGGATATAGGAGAATCTGACCCTTTTGTTGATTCTAAAGGACTTAATAAATTGTTCTCATATTTGTCTCATCTTGAGACGACCTTTGTTCGAGCCAGCAATCGTTTTTACCTTGCACATAAAACACGTTTGCAGGCGCGTAAGCCCTTTGTAATGTTCGTTCTGAGATACCTTGGTCTTTGGCGATATCTTTTGCGATGTGAGGAGGACATACCGGATTACATAGTTTGGTCAGCAACTCTATTGCTTTTTGTTCTTTGGTTGGTTTTGGGTTAAAGATTATTGGTTGTGTTGATTGTGATTGTTTCGGTCCTGCGATTTGTTTGCCGTTCAAAAGTAATACACGGTCGTCCCACACGAACACAGGTTTATTAGATCGTGATTCAATGAAGTTTCTAAATCCGCGCCAGTTGTGAAGATCAGAACAATGTGCGTGTTGACAACGGAAGCTATACGCGCCTGTTGCTGCGACCATCGCGACCGCTTCGAGTTCGCCGCCGTCCATTGTGTGCTCAGATGCATTCGGACAAGTACATGGTATAATTACATCATCGCCGTTCTGTCTGATTGATTGATAATTGACATCATAGTAATCGAGATATGATTTTAACTTATCGACTTTCTCGCGAATTTCTTTATCATCGATGACTTCGTCATTGGGGTTGAAGTGATCGAACTCGCCCGCGACGGAAATATACTCGTTCGCAATTTCTGTGATCTGTGTTTCTGTCGTCGGAGTTTTAGATGCAAAATGTAAGACTTTGCTTTGTCTGTTGGGCCGATCATCAGTATGCGGGCCTTTGTAGACGTGCGTTCCTGCCGCTTTTGTAATTCGAGCCGCGTTAAACATTCCTTCATCGACCATTGCAGTTCCGAATTGTCCGCGAAAGTTTTGATTGATAGATTTAAGAAATCGCTTGACAAGTAAAAGATTTTCTGTTGTATTAGGAAGATCGATCCGGACGTAAATGTGATGGCCATTGCCGGAATTTGTCAAAGCAGTCTTGGGAAAGCCGCGAGATGTCAGATAAGCGCGAATTTCCATTGCCATGTCAAGTGTGTCACGATGTTCTTGATCAGAACTATTTGTCCCTGCGGGTTGTCCGGCGTCAATATCAATCAATATCCAACGACGTAAAGAAATATCTTCATCTTCGGACATCCGCATCGAATAATGCGTCTTACCTGATTCCCACGCGATACTCTTTTTCATGCGCGGTTCTAGCGGCTGTTGCGACAATTGCAATTCTTCGCGCAACGTCGCACTTCCGATGTAAGCTTGATTGTTTACACCTTGCCAATCGCGCTTCAATGGATTCATTGTGACGTAAACGGTCTGTTTCTTTTTTGTATTTATATAATCTATCGCTTCGGCCAACCGATCAAGATCATCGAAGAATCCGGATGTTGTAGAAGAATATTCGACTTCGTGCTTACGCGGAACGCGCAATTCGACAACGTCTCCGGGTTCGAAGAGAAGGTCTAATCCTTTTCGTATTTCTGTAATATTGTCCATGTTCTCCTAAAAAATAGAGGAAGGGCGGATGCCCGCCCTTGGCTCTGCGCTCCTACCCCCTATGACGAGTAGCGATCTCGTCCAGCTTAAATTTCCTCTGCCATCTTCGCCGCAGCAACAGACGACTTACGAATACGCGAAGCCGAATCGACGTTCGCATAAGTTCGGTCGCCGTTTTTGTTGTGAACGATGTTGACGTTAATTCGCATTCCGGCGATTTCAGAAATATCGAGCGACGGCTGATCGGTATTAACGCCGAGTGAACGGAGTCTCATTCCGAGTCGGGCCTTCTTGCCGAAAGACGCGGTAAACGTTTCGAATACGAGCATCGGAGTTCCATCCGCGCCGTTCTCGTCTTCGATGCGATAAGTGATACGAACCTTGCGCTGTTCGCCGTACAGTTCAGATTTGACCATTCCCAAATCTTCGACAGAGAGGATGGTTGCGACGTGCAAACCAACTTCAGGAAGTTCGTAAACTTTTGCTTCGATTACAACAGGTGCTTGCACCTTAGTAGCTGTTTGAGTCATTTGTTTTCCTAGTTTACATCAATGCCGAGCGCCAAGAACGGCCCCGAACGGTGTGATTACTTATCAAGAATAACAAATCGGGCAGGATGTGTCAAGAGAAATCGCGCAAAATAAATCAGTCTCGAAGTGAGAATTTGCTTGACAAGATTTCGCGCAAGGGGTATAGTTATTACATGGCGTAGTAATGGCCAGAGAAAGAGAGATATGGCATATCGTAAGCGTAAGAAACTAAAAGGGTTAGACCCTGAAGGCAAAGAATATTGGAATGAGATGTTAGCCAGAGAAGGTTTGACGATGTGGGAAGGACTTAATCCTAAATTGAGCTATGTAGGAGGCAGTAACCAAGTAGAAATTGTGGATGGAATGTTGCAAAGCAATCTTGCTCTCGGCGGAAAGCGCGTTAAACCAACAGGATACGGGCTAGATAGCGATGAAAAAGTTTTATAAAGTTTCATGCATTTGAACTTTATTTTAGCTTATAAGTGCTTTGTTTTCAACAATTTATTATTTAATAGTGTATTTTGCGCCTAAAATTGTTGCTCGGCTTAATAAGGGTGAGGAGAAGTAAAACCCTTTTGGTCCGACCGTACCTTTTGAGTCCTGAGTGACCAAGAATTAAGCAAAAACGGTCAAATCTTCACGAAAAACATCGGGCAACCTCCTCCCTTGTACACAGTACAAGTGCCCGATGATCTTAGCCCCACGTTTAAGAGACTATCCAGTTTCCGTGGGGCTTTTCTCAATGGAGGAACATGTCTGAAATTAAAGTTTCGAAACCGCGCCCGCCGACTCGATGGGGGCATGTTGAAACAGAACCGACGCCAATCGCGCCTTCAGTGCCGACTGCTTTGTCAGAAGCAGCACGCAATCATCTGACAATCGCGCAAAATGATAGACACAACGATCCGATAATTATTGCTCGCGCCGTAAAAGAACTCGAACGATTTCGGGGCGATCCGGCAGTTGATGCGTACTTTGCACGAGTAAAATATTTGCGCGATCAAGAAATTTTGAAACAAAAGATTAAGACATTAGCGCAGCGGCCAATAAAATAGGAGGAGAAATGGCAAACCCAGAGATTGATAACTACGTAACGGTTGGCGGCGAACCGACCGCGACGAAACAAGATTTAGAAGATTTGAAAGATCAATGCAACTCGTCCTTTTTCGAGGTTGCAAATATGTTCCTCGAACTGCAATCAGGGCTTCAGCAATTAAACGAGCGCATCGATCTTTATAACAAGAAATCGAGTCATAAGATATAATCATGGCAAACTGTGAGGAGTGCGGAGCGGCGCATATATTGCGCAATACATCGGGCGCAACTTGGAAAAAAAATTGTTTATGTCCTGATCTTTCAATACATGTTCCGAGAACTCGGGCAACGATCATAGTTCCATCAAAACATAACGACATTTTTGAAGCTTGCAAGAATAGTATTGATAAGTACGCGCCAAAAGAAAAAAAGATTTTGGTGAGAGACGGCAATGCTATATCCTCGCCCGACCAATGGATTACGATTCAAGGTCCGGCTAGCCCGTTCGTATATAGCAGAAACATCAATCTGGGAATCAAACAGTCTACAGGTGATGTTCTGCTTACGAATGACGATGTTAGATTTACTCATCCATACACACTTGAGATAATGCAGAATGTGATGGAGAAGAATCCTGATGTGGGAATTTTATCGCCGTTGATTATTGGCGATGTCGGGGAATTTTTTCAGTCCCACGCGACTAAGACTTTACATTATACACAAGTGCGTCTGTGTTTTGTTTGTGTACTTATAAAAAAAGAAGTACTGGATAAAGTCGGCCTTCTTGATGAACGCTTTACAGGGTACGGATATGATGATTGCGATTACTCACGTCGCGTAGTTGAAGCAGGCTGGAAACTTGGTGTGACAGGCAAAGCAAAAGTAATTCATGGTCACGGCGATAATCGAAGATCAGCGTCTTACAACCGACAAGAGTATGGAACAATTAATGCATTAGATGAAATTGCCAAGCAGCAATATTTAGAAAAATGGGGAGACTTGTCACTTGAGTGCAAGTAAATTATTACTCGGAGTTCTCGCGTGTCATCGTCGCGCACAGCATCTTCAAGCGTGTCGAGATACATGGGGAAAAGATGTCATCGGTTTTGATTATAAATTTTTCTTCGGCCAAGGATCGCACGAGAACGAGCAACCTGATGAATTAATTCTTGATTCTCCAGATGACTATCGCGGACTTTCTGTAAAAGTACAAGCCGCAGTTAGATGGGCGCTTGAACATGATTATACTTCGTATTTCAAAATAGACGACGATGTTTATATCAGGCCGGAACGACTTGTGAAAGCCGCCGCAGAATGGGCGAATTATGATTTTGTCGGACGGCGACAAGGCGCGACAGATCGGTATCACGAACACGCGTATTGTTCGGGCGGCTGCGGATATTATTTAAGCAAACGAGCGATGGAAGTTTTGGCGAACGCGCCAACACCAAATCCGGAAATCGCAGCAGAATATGCGGAAGATAGCTGGACGGGTTTACGATTACTTGAAGCAGGAATCGAAGCGCATAACGACGACAGATTGCGGCGATCCGCAGGCAGCGGGCCGAACCGTAGTCCTCGACCGAACAATTTCAACGGCTGGAAAAGTGATACGCCAACAAAGTACAATGACTACATTTCCGTGTGTGAATTCTTAGGTTCTGAGATGATCCAACTTCCTCATAGAGAATGGCTTATGTCAAATGACGCACACTCAACTGTGATGGGTCGATTGCGATTAAGATAAATTTTATAACCTTACAGATTAATTACCTGTGAGCGGGGGCGCTTATCCGCCCCCAATTCTCGATAAGGAGAAAACAATGTTTTATACATATCTTTGGCTTCGCGAAGACGGAACGCCGTATTACGCAGGCAAAGGCACGGAATTTCGAGCCTATCAAAAACATCATAATCGTGTTGGTAAATGTCCACCTAAAGATAGAGTTATTCTTCAAGAATTCTTATCAGAAGCTGATGCATTTGAAGCAGAACAGTTCTTGATTTTATACTATGGCAGAAAAGATTTGGGAACAGGCTGTTTGATAAACATGTCTGATGGCGGCGAAGGATCGGCAGGATATATTCCAACTGAAGCAGCTAAACAAAAGAATAGGGCCGCGCATTTAGGTAAGAAACAATCAGAAGAAACTATCCAGAAACGTCGTGCTTCACTTAAAGGCGTAATTCGTACAGAAGAATGGCGAAAGAATATAGGTTTAGGAAATAAAGGGCGTAAATTTACTGACGCGCATAAAGAAAAATTAAGTAACGCAAAGCTAGGCAAGAAGCGTGCGCCTGTTTCTGATGAAACGAAGAGAAAGATGAGCGAAGCACGATTAGCCTATTTCGTGAGGAGAGCCGCCAGTGCCGCTGGATTATAGAGATATAAGTATATTTATCACGAACAAAAACAGACTCGATGTCGGCTTTCGCGATCAAATAATTTGGTGGCTTGACACAAGCATGAAAGACATAACCGTGTTGGATAACGGTTCGACTTATCCGCCGCTGTTAAAATTTTACGATGAAATTAAAAACGAAGTAAAAATTATTTTCGTTCCGAATCTTGGCGAACGAGCACCTTGGGCGTTTTGGGATTTAGGTTATCGTGATCAATTCGAAGATCGCCATGTCATAATTAACGATTCAGATTGTTGTCCGGATAAAGATTGCCCGAAAGATTTGATTTCACAAATGTTGGCCGTTCTTGATGCGTATCCAGAATGTAAGAAAGTTTCAACGGGTTTACGAATCGACAATCTTCCAGAACATTTTAAGTTTCGCGATAAAGTTATCGATGAAGAAGGATGGAATTGGAAAGATCGTGTAATTCCTGAAATTCTTGGATTGCCGAGATTATTTAACGCGCATACAGATACTTCGCTTACTCTCTATCGCAACTCTCAAACTGTATTGTGGACTGATCAACAATTTCGAACTGATTTTCCTTACGTATGTCAGCACTATCCGTGGTATAGTGATTCTCGCCCACTGATGAAGACGCATGAAGAAATGTTTTACTTAAAAAACTTGGCAGATGGATGGGCAAATTGGCAAAGTGAGAAACGCGATGCCTCGATATAGTATCATAACTCCCACTCTTGTGCGCCCTACATTGAAACGTTTGTGTGATTCAATTGATGCACAAACAAATCAATCATGGGAACATATTATTATGGTTGATGTGCCGCTGGTGTTTGATAAGAATAAAAGTAACATCGTGGAGAGCATGTCGAACGATCCTCGGCGTAAATTTTTTAGGTGCGGACAGCCGCATAAGAATTACGGCAACACTTGTCGATGGAATGCGTTTGATAAGGCGAGCGGTGATTATATTATTTATCTCGATGACGATGATTATCTCGCAGACGATAAAGTTTTTGAAACATTAGAACAAGTGACAAAACTGTGGGCAATATTTCCGATCATGAGATGCGGAAATCTTTGGTTTTGCGACCCGCCCGGTATGTGTAAAACCGGATCGGGAATGTTTATCTACCGTCGCTTTCTCGGATTGAAATATCCTGACAACGATCATTACTGCGCTGATGGAGAACTTTGCGAACAGCTTAAAGCGTTTCCGTATCAGTCATTAGGACACGAAAGACCGCTGATGATCTATGAACAGCGCGGACTTGGGAGGGAATAATTATGATTACAGCAATTGTTGGACTTGCTGCTTTTGCAGCCGGATACGCATTTCGTGGTTTGATTCACAAAGAGATTGTTGCTGTTGGCGCGGATGTTAAAGCCGCTGACGCAAAAGCTGACGCAAAAGCTGTCGCAGAAGTAAAAGCGAAGCTGTAGAAAGGAATTAGCATGGCTTTAGTAAATGTTGCCGGAACACAAACCGGAGTAAATACAACTTCAGGTGTAAAGGGAATTACGCAGCAATATCAATTGTCCGGCAAGCAGTCAGCGACTATTGTGCCCGGAAACGGTCTTGGCGCTAATATTATTGGAACAGTACCTCCGGGAAAAGCCGGAATTGTTCAGATTGATAATACGATTCAGAACTCGACTGATCCGCTTGTTTCCGGTCAATTAGCGACTAATCAAGCTGATAACTTTGCCGCGAGTACGACTGGTGTTGGACTTGTTCCGACAGTTAATTCCGCGCAACTTGAATCAGCCGGAAAATCAATGGCTCCGCAGACCGAGTAAAAGATTGAATTTTGCCGTAATTGCAACCTTCGGGCGATTCATGCACGGCAAGTTCTTAGAATAGGTAACGGAGACTATGTGAAGTCCGATCCTGTTTTGCTGAAGTGGTATCGTATTATTAACTCTAAATTTTTCCTTGGCGAATTACCTAATAGCGTTTGTGTTCGTTGGGTGAATGACGAAGATAAAGAAGAAGAAAAACGGTGTGAAGATAAATATTTTGGATGGGCCGAAGAAGGCGAAACGAGTAGACATAAATATGAGATTGTATTGAGTAGAAAAAAGAACACATCTCTTTCTGCCAAACTTTGTACTCTTGCTCATGAATGTTGCCACATTGCCACACAATTGAAAGATGATCACGGCCCTGCATTTGAAGCGCAGCGACAAAAAATAGCAGATCGAGGAATATTTAAAAAAGGAGCACTCGCCAAAAACATTACGCTCTTTTAATTTGGAGGAGATGTGACAAAGATTAAGCGCGAGCGCGAAGACAAACCGACACGCTTTCTGAAAAACTTCATCCGAACTTATCTAAAGAAGAATCGCGATATTCCGCCTTCGATTATTGTAATGTTGTTAGATCGATTGGCGCTTCTTGATGGATTATACAAAGTAGAATTAACTCCGCGCCGGACGACGACAGGACCGGGAAAAACAGAATCTGAGCAAATACCTGAAGTAGAAATAGACATCGATAAAATGCTTGAGCGAGGAGCCGCGAATGCAGCAGATAATTCAGAAGCCAATGGTTGACGGTTTCGCTAAAGTTTGGACGCATAAAGGTCTTGCAATTTTTCTCGATGATGTTCACAAACAATTTGCTTTAGACTTTAGTAACGTAATGTTAAATAATTTCATTCAACAACAAGCGCAAGCTGCGGCGAAAGCGGCAGAATTGAAGAAGATCGTCGTTGTGGAGGATTAAATGAATAAAACTCAGTATGCGCAAAGAACTTTTACTTATCCGGCATCAGAAAAAACTTCGCAACTTCAGTGGGATTTCGCATTTCTTGAACGCGAGGAATTCGAAGAGAAGTGGGGCCAAAAGAAGTACACAGAGATGAGTAAACAATAATGCTACCGGATCAGATTAACGTTGCCGCGCAAGAAAAACAAGCGTCTCAAGAAGGTTATATTCATCGTGTTCTCGTCGCGTTAGATCAATTTGTCAATGTCATATTTCGCGGACGACCTGATGAGACAATATCTGCTCGTTCTTATCGCGCTGCGCTTGAAGGTAAACTTTGGGGCCGAGCGATGAATGCGTTTCTTAATGTATTCCAGAGTAATCACGGCGCAAAAGCAGCCGCAGGAGATTTGTATAGGTCGCAATCAATCGACGCAACTGAAACGAAAATATTGTAATGGCGTACAAGATAATTTTACATGAGATTATAGATCGCCTTTATGTCGGTGATGAAGAAGCTATCGATCTTGCCGAAAAGCGCGGATATTCGATTTTAGCCGCGTGTAAAGATGGCAGTCCTGATTGTCATCGTGCCGTTCTCGGATACACAACATTGGCAGCGCCAAAAGATAAAAATTATTACTTTATACAAAGTGATAAAGATCACATGGCGCTTAATTTGATCGACGTAGATGATCCTGATCTTATTCCTGATACTGTTATTGATGCAGGATTGAAGTTCATGAAAGACCGCTATGACGCAGGTAAAACGATTTTAGTACATTGTATTGCTGGTCATTCGCGTAGTCCTTCAATGATGCTCATGTTTTTAAGATCGATAGGCGAAATGCCCGAAGGTTTTATTCGTGCCGAAAAAAAATTCCGCACTCTTTATCCGCCTTATGATCCCGGCGTCGGAATGCGAGCGCACGCAAGAACGCGATGGGATGAATTGAAAGACAAATACTTATGAGCGTACTTGATAAACTAGCTGATGCAGCAACTAAGATGGGGCAGAAAGTCGCAACAGCGCCTTCGAATGAAGCTGCCGCGATTAAAAATAAGACAGACGCAGTAAAAGAATATCAAGACGCAGTTGCTGATAAGCCGATAGTTCCGAAAGCTACGCCGCCTTCTGTCAATCCGAATAAAGTTGATCCGAAATCACAATATGGAACGCGACCGGGCGAGCAGCGAATTAGCGATTCTGAAATTAAAGATATGTCACGACCGCTCGGGTCGTTTAAGAAAGGTACGAATTACGTACCGCATACAGGTGTAGCACTCCTTCATAAAGGAGAAGCAGTAATTCCGGCGAAGGAGAATAAAATGGATTCAACCTACGATATGGTTAAGGGCATGGCAAAAGACAAGCCGCCCAAGAAAGAAATTAAAGAAATGGTGCATACAAAGTCGCATAATGGAAAGCATATTGTGACTCATAAGCATCATAGTCCGGCACATCACCCGGACGAGACTCATGTTATGAATGACATGGCCGAGCTTCATTCGCACATGGAAGACCACGCTGGAAGCCCCAACGAAGGCGAAGCCGCACCAGCCGCTGATGGTTCTGCTCCGGCACAGATGACAGCCGCGCCGTCTCCGGCACCGATGGCCGCTCCGGGGGCTTAATGGCTGACGATAAGTCTCGCGGAGCACCCGCTGATTTTAGTGGCAGAGTAATCCCGAATCCGAAGAATATTAAACCTGTTCTTGATACAGACATAAAAGCGAATCCGAAAGATAAATCGGACCCTAAGCCGCCACACGGATTTGCTTATTACGCCGAGCCGTATCACCCTAAAGATGAGCCTGTTAAGAAAAATATTGATAACGCGCCACTTGAGAATTCGTCAATCCCCGGCCCGATTAGATCGTTTAAACATGGAACTGATTACGTTCCCGAAACAGGCATAGCGATTCTTCATAAAGGCGAGAAAGTAATTCCGAAGGAAAATAATATGAGTGAACACAGCCCAGAAGAGAAAGCGCACTTTCATAGAGCGATGAGTAAGCTACACGGCGGGGCGCTCCATAAGCATTTTGGTATCGCAGAAGATAAACCGATACCGATGGAAAAGAAACAAGAAGCAGCGAATTCGGATAATCCGCATGTCGCAGCTATGGGCCGAATGGCGGTCGCGATGCACGGATGGTCGCATAAGGGTTCGAAGAAGTAACGAAAGGATTTTATTATGGCAGACAGAGAAACTTGCGCGGGAAGTTATCCGGGCGCAAAGAATATGGGATTGAGTTTGAAGCGTGCGGGAAGTTCGTATGTCGAGTGTACAGGTGAAATGGGCGCAGCGGGCGAAAGTCCGAAAGTTCCTAAAGGACATAAATTTAGCCCGTCTGGTACTTCGCGTAAGGGAAGTACATCGGGCGAGAGCTATTCTCCTTATGCGCCGACCGCACCAGACGATTACAAAGGCGGGGTCGGAACAGGCCAAGGTAAAGGTTCTCAGGGTTAATTAGTGTTGGGGGAGAAGTGAAAGTAACAGAGTTAGAAGTGTTAGTTAAGTTTGCAAGAACAGAACATCCTAACTATCAATTCAAGAATATGCCAGACGAAGAGTTTGACAAGCTGGCAAAACAGAGTTGGGATAGACTTTCTTCGGACCATAAGAAGAAAGTTTCTGCGACTTGTCATGCTGCCAAAGTATTGATTGATGATCAGCCGGAAACAGCAATTCTTGTAAGGCGTGCGCGGTTTCTTGCACAAACTAACTTATTTTTTCTCTGTCATCTTCTTGAACGCTATAAAGATGCATCGCTGAAGACGTATACATGGATCGATGGTTCGATCCATAATACACATGAAGAAATTTGTAATGAATTCTTTGTGCGTAAAGACCCGACTAAAGTTTCATTCAAATCTTTTGCTAAAGACTATATCGATAAGAAAGAACGATTGTTACTTGTCCCACGAGGCGGCTTTAAGTCTTCTATGGACATGGCAGATGTTATCCAGTACATAATCTGCTTCCCCGAGGTAACGATTATGATTTTGACCGGAGTTCTTGATCTGGCAAAAGACTTCGTAAAAGAAATCAAAGGTCATTTTACACTTGAAGACGGCGAAATAGAACAAGAGAATCTGTTCCAAACGAAGAAAGCTATTAAGCCGAAGCAAATGGCTGATGGCTCTTACAATCTTTTTCAAGTCTTATTTCCCGAGCATTGCATTCCGGCAGAAGAAGGTAAATCGTGCGAGTATCAAACTCCTGCTGTTTCAATGGTCGAGAAAGAATGTACTGTTTTCGCTGCATCGATTGATCAGAACTTATCAGGTTGGCACGTCGGAGTTTTGAAACTTGATGACGTTGTAACGAACGAGAATAGTCGAACTGTCGAACGAATTAAGAACGTCAATCGCCAAGTCAGTATTCATAACGCCATGCTTCATCCGTATGGATTTTACGACAAGATTGGCACTTGGTACGATTCTGAAGATACTTACGGACAGACGATTCGCTATGTCGCGAAGTGCGAAAAAGATGGCGAAGACGTAAAGACGAAAGTATATATTCGCGCCGCTTGGTGGCCGAATGAAGCCGCTCGTAAGGCAGGTAAAGTCGAAGAAGAGATGGTCGAGTCAGATTGGGACTTCTGGTTTAATGAAGAAGGCCAGTTGACTTATAAATTTCTTCGCGGCAAGAAACTTGAAGACGCTGAAGGTTTCGCGATCAAATATTTGAATGATCCGACTCAGGCGCACAGAATTAAATTTCCTCGCGAACTTCTTATACGCCGTACAATTCCTTCGAATATGCTTCCGCAACAAGGAATGATCGTAACCACAGTAGATACGGCGTATTCAACTAAGAGTTGGGCCGACTATACGGTCATTCTGACTTCTCTTATTTACGGTGGGCGTTTTTATATCATCGACATGAAACGTGGGCGATATAACGAATACGAACTTCCCGGACTAATCGCGGCAAATGCTTTGCAGTGGAAGCCGAAACGAATTTGCATTGAAGATTCTGTCGGCGTTAAGTGGCTCGGACGTGAAGTTTATCGCGAAATGGATCGATTGAAGATTCGAGTTCCGATTGAATTCGTTCCACTCGGTCAAGGTAATAAAAGTAACGCCAAGAACATGAAAGCGAAACCTGTTCTTAGACTCTTAGGCGATGAACGATTATTATTCGCGAATCAATGTGTCGGTCTTGAAGAATTATATAACGAATTAGAGAAATTTGATACGGCGGCTTCAACACATGATGATATAGTTTCTGCATTATCGATTCTTGTAGATCAATTTTCGAGTTATGCAGAAATGGAAGGAAAGATGTCGTCTGTTGCTCCAGACTTTTGTACAGATATAAAAATGAAGCAACAGTACGACCATATTTACGGCGCGGGTGTTTTCGAAAAGATGGTCGCGCAAAAGAATTTTGAATCATCGTTAGATCATCCGGACTTATCCGGAGTAGAAGCGATGAAAGCCGCGCAGCAAGAAGCGGCGCAAGATTACGATCCGTTACAAGAAGCAGGTTTGTGGTAGGAAGGACAACCAGTGGCAGACGAACAGATAAATGGCATGGCAGTCGATTCTGTCGGTTTTCCTAGTGATGGCAATCCGAACGCGCCGTTAGTCGCAGCAGATTTTACACAAACTGGTGAGATAAAAGAAGTCTCCGGCGATTTAAGTTTAGTAACAGGCTCGGCGCAAGCAGCGCGAGATTATATTGCCAATAACCAGTGGAACATGCTTTGGAGAGATGCCGATCTTCTTTTTCAAAGTCCGCGCCCTTTAAGCGTATATGAAAATACGTATGTAATGGAACCGAACGTTCAACGATTTACAGTAGCGAAAATCGTTAACGCGATCATCCCTCAGTTATACAAAGGATTATTTTACGACGATCCGCCGATGCTTATGCGCCCGCGACCGGGAACGCCGCAAGCAATTGTTGACGCGAAACAAGCTCTCTTCTCTTACATTCTTGACGAATGCGATTTCAAACAACAGACGAAGTGGGGCATGGAAACAATGGCCACTTTCGGAACTGGTATTTGGAAGTGGGGAATTGACTGGAAAGATATAACGACTTGGAAGCGGACAGCTTCGAGTTTGAATATTGAAACAGGATTAGATCAATCGAAACAAGTTATTCCTGTCGTTACGAACGAAGCACCGAAAGTCACGCCGACCGTGACGACGATGCGGCTTCCGTTCTTCGAACACAGACCATTAGATAAAGTCCTTGTTGATCCGCATCTTGATGTCAGTGATATTCGTAAGGCCGATTGGGTTGTAGATGTTCATTATATGGACTTTTACCAACTCGAAGAAATTCGCAAGGCAATCGAAGATTCTTCAGATAAGAAAGCGACCGAAGGATGGTCAATCCCGTCTAATCTGCGTGATACGTGGATCAAGACTACAAGTACAGTCACTAATCTTCAAAGTGAACAAAACGTTTACGCTACAGGCGCGGTTCATCATTCGAAAGATATGCCGATTCAGGCCGGGCCTGATCCGCTGCGTAAGAAGTTAGAAGTTCTCGAATATTGGGATAAGAAACGTAAGATCATCGTTATTAACGGTGAAACTGTACTTTTTACAGGTATAAACGAATTTGATCAATTGCCGTTTCTTTCGTGTAATTGGTGGAGTCGGCCAAAAGCGTTTTATGGCATGGGACTCGGCTTAGTAATCGGCCAAAATCAACGTGTCGATCAAGGCGCGATTAATGCGATTCTAAAAATTCTTAGCTTCGGTGTCAATCCAATTTATCTTCAGAAACGCGAAGCAAATACGGCGACTCAAATGATCCGAACCGGACTCGGTAAGATCATGAAAGTTGATGGAGATGCAGATAAAGCATTCCATTTACTTGAACAGCCGAAAGTTCCGTCCGATGTTTGGAACGCGTTGAAAGAATCACAAGATAGTTCAGAATCTGCTTCGGGGGCCGATCAACAACTCGTACAAGGGTCTACTGCTGGTCCTCGGTCTGGCATGGGTCGAACGTCAGGTGGCGCGGCGATTCAGGCATCTGCAAGCGCAACTCGTCTAGACGGCCCGCTAGACAATTTTATCGAACAAGTATTCAAGCCGTTTCTGTCTATTCTTGACATGCTCGTTTTTAGATTTATGCACGATGAATGGATTTTGCACATTCTTGGCGAATTACTCGGCAAATCTTTGACTCAATCATTTCCGATGCAGGAGTATTGGGATTCGAATATTCAGTTTGAAATTCTTGCAGGCGCATCGATGAGTGCAAGACGAACGATGGCGCAGTCGATGGTCATGCTTACGCAGATTTTCGACAATCCTCAAATTGGCGAACAATTAGCCGATATCAACGAAGAATATATCGATTATGATGCGATTCTTCGGATGTGGATGGAAGCTTCGGAATGGAAGAACAATAACGATATTATAAAGAAAATGACTCCGCAGATGTTGCAGAAACGGGCAGCGCAGTCTAAAGCAGCGCAAATGCAAATGCAGGTTCAGGCGAAACAGCAAGATTCGCAACAGAAGTTCCAACAAAAGTCTGATTTGGAAGACCAAAGTTCGAACAATCGCATCAAACGCGATCTTGTAATTGCTGCGGCCAAGGCGTCCGGACTTTCTGAGACAGTGGAAGGGGAACCAAGTTCAGGCGGACTTGAGGGGCAATTGCCGAACGTGTAAAAGTTGATTAGCACTTTGCTAGTCCGTGATTAGGGCGGCACGAAACAAAACCGCCCACTTATTCTGGCCTGAATGCAGGAGATAATGAAAGTCTTATTTGTTCTGAAGAAAAGCGGATACGGTTGTAATTACAATTATGGCACAAGTGGATTACTAAACTCTGCGAAATTTGTTGTCGATATGTTGAATCATAACGGCGTCGAAGCGAAGTTAGTTGTAGTAGACGACAATAACGATATTGACCGGGAAGTTTTTAACTTTCAACCAGATACAGTCATAATCGAAGCACTTTGGGTCGTTCCTGAGAAATTCGAAGTCTTAAAAACGCTTCATCCGAACGTCAAATGGATTGTACGTATACACAGTGATTTGCCGTTTCTTGCGTCAGATTCAATCGCAATGGCTTGGACGTTTGACTATTTGAAACGTGGAATCGCAGTTGCTTTTAATGACATGCGGGCGTTTAGTAATATTAAAGACATTTCACATTATGATAATGTTTTATTTCTTCCGAATTTTTATCCATTTTGTGAGATTTTGAATCAAAAGCCAAGTCCGGGTCTTAATATTGGCTGTTTTGGGGCGATTAGACCGTTAAAGAATCAATTAATTCAGGCAGTTGCGGCGATAAGATACGCCGATTCGGTCAATCAACAGTTGAATTTTTATATTAACGGAACTCGTTGCGAAGATGGCGGCGAAAGTGTTCTGAAAAATCTTCGTTCATTATTCGCGAATACAAAACATAAGTTAGTTGAAATAACTTGGCTTGATCGGGCCGAATTTCTACAAATAATGTCGCGAATGAATCTGGCGATGTGTATTTCTTTTACAGAAACGTTTTGCATTGTCGCCGCAGATGCTGTGACTGTCGGAACGCCGTTAATCTGTTCTTCACAAGTACCGTGGGCGGATGGTATGTCAATCGTTCCTGCGACAAACGCTTCGCATATCGCGAATCGAATCGGCCATTTACTTGATTCGAAAGAAACTATCGAGCATAATCATAAGAAATTGAGTGAGTATTCGAAGCGCAGTCAAGATATTTGGTTAGAGACTCTGTAGGAGGAGAAATGCTCGCAGTAAACGACGTGGTTAAAGGAATTGACGTTGATATAGTTTTGACCGAAACAGAACGGTCGTTACTTGCGGCATATGTTAAAACTGAGGCATTTGATGTCTTGCAACGTCTGATGGAAGATTCGGTCAAATCATATAACGTCCGACTTACAAATACCGATCCGACAGATACAGAATCAGTTCTTGTAAATCATCGGATGGCGAATGCAGTCGGCGGATTTTATACGTCGTTGATTTCACGGTTGAAAGAAGAACTTGCAGTAGAAAATTATAATAATCGGGCCAGAAATGCAGAGCCTGAAAATAATATGCAGTTAGACGGATTGAGATAGGAGGATATTTGAAGCCGACAATAGGACAAATTGTAATTTATCATCCGCTTCCAGACGATGAAGACGGCTGTCAACCAAACGGGGCAGTTAAAGATTTGCCAGCGATTATTGTCGCAGTTTGGTCAGATACGTATCTTAATTTGAAAGTTATAACTGATGGGCTGAAAGATACTTGGGTTACATCTGTCTCTGAAGGAACCGGGCCGCGCAATTGGTCTTGGCCTGAAAGAATTTAATAAACATTAGGAGGAGGAGAGTAAATGTCAGAAGAAGTTATTGTACAAGATATAATCGAACCGGAAGTTCTGGCAGAAGTCGTAGTGCCTGAACCAGAATTAGAATACAGTTATCAGCCGACCGATGAATCCGGCAGAAGTATCGGCGGGCGACAAGTAATCAAGTATCGAACGCCCGAAGAACTTGCCGATAAGATGAGAGATAATTCTGTTCATCTAATCCGCAAATTGCGCCAAGTCACGAAAGAAGCAAGACTTGGGCGCGGCGAAGATTCGATTCCTGATGACGCAGAACGTTTTGCACAGCCCGTAGACTTCCAACCAAAACCATTGTCTGCTGGCGAACGTTATGCGATTTCACAAGATTTGAACGACCCAGAGAAGTTCGAAGCGGCCCGCGACCGACTATTAGAGTCAGCAATTGGCGCTTCGCCCGAAGATTTACGTAAGACATTAAATCAGCAACAGATTACGACGATGCAATTACTCGCCCGTCAAAATGCGGCGATCTTTATGGAAAAGCATCCGGAATTCTATTCTGTGACTGAAAATCTTGAAGTTTTGACGAATTGGATGATCAAGAATAGGCTATCACCAACCGTCGCGAATTTTGAACGAGCCAATTCAACGATGACAGAAGCCGGATTGCTTTTGTCACCACCTATCGTGCGTGAGGTTGCTCCAACGGTGCAAACCGTGGAGAACACGGTTCCAAATGCGGAACCAGTCGCACCAGTCACTCGGATTAGTGATTCGGCGCAACCGCAACAACCAAGCCAACCTGCAAGAGTGCCTTCGGGCCTGAATTCTCGTGTTGCTTCTAACACCGGAGTCCAGCCGAATACGGGCGCACTTACATTGGCTGATATCGACCGCATGTCTTCTGACGAGTACAAGCGGCGATTATTGACAGACCCGAAGTTTAGTGAGAATGTCGATAAGCTCGAAGCTACTCGTCCCGCGAAGGCACGGCGATAAAGGTAAGAAACCTTGAGTTTTAGTCCTTCAGGGAATCAACTCTCTAACCTCCCGCAATCTACCGTAAAATTTTACGATAAAAAATTCCGGGAAAATCTAAAGGCCCAGACGCCATTCGTGGCTTGCGCCGAACGTCTCAATTTGCCTACCAACTCTGGTAATCAATATGAGATGTTCATGTACGTCCCCTTAGCAGCCAACACCAATCAAACGACCGAAGGTACTGTCGGATCGTCTTTGAGTGCTAGCGTGCTAACAACCACGGCTACGATTGGTGAATATGCCGATTACGCTAACTTCTCTTCGCTAAGTCTTGCAACTGCAATCGACAATACTGTCGAGAACGTCGCGAAGGAAATGTCTTATCGCCTTGGCGAAAGTCTGTCCGCTCTCGTTCGTGCAACTTGCGACGGCGCGAACAGCATCGATTCTAGCGTGCTGACTCAGTTGGCCGCGACTTCGACTTCGAGCTTTACCGCTCTGTCGTTGTCCCAGATTCGAAATAGCGTCCAGTCACTTGCTGGCCGTTCTGTCCGTCCGTTCGATGAAGCGAGTAAGAGCTTCATCGGAGTCATCCATCCTTTCGCCCTTGGCGATGTGTTGGCTGACAATAGCAACGATTCGCCTATCGATATCCTGAAGCACACTTTAATTCTATTGGGGTGTGTATAAACTTAACTATATCGGGGAACATCAAGATTTCTCTTGACAATCCCGAGATAACTTCTTATAATTAAGGAACATATGAAAGACCATTCTATAGCGTATATGGCGGGTCTGATTGATACAGATGGAACTCTTGGTATTTATTACAAGGGCAATTCTGGATATCAGGCAAGTTTAGAATTTTACAACGATGATCAACAACTTATGAAATGGGTTGTTGAGCACTTTGGCGGGCAGTTTAAACCAAAGAAAGACCCAAGACGTGGGACTGTCGGATATCGATGGACTCCGCAAGGGCGTTTACACATGTGTAGAATTCTTGATACATTAATTCCTTTCCTTGTCTTAAAGAAATCTGAAGCATTGATCGTTCGTCGATTCTTGAGTATATCGGGAGAAGCCCCGGATTTACGAAAGTATCTGGCGAACACTTGCAGATTCATTAAAGGCAAAAGAAGCATCGTAGAGACTGATACGTTAAGAAGTCTCTTAACAAGAAAACCAAACTTAATTCAAGCATATGTTGCAGGGCTTATAGATGGCGACGGAAACATCGACACTTATGAGTCTAGCGTTGTGATTGGCTTTACTAATATGTGCTATTCGCTCATAGATGAGTTAGTTAAACTCTATGGCGGCGGATGGTATCAATGTAAGCCGACAACACGACGATGGCAACTTAGCGGAATGAAATTTCAAGAAGCATTTTTATTGAAGATCATTCCTTATCTTGAACTAAAGAAGCAAAGAGCAAAGGATGCTCTTGAGTTTGTACGGAGTAAAATAAACATTCCGCGACAATTTGGAAGACCTTGTAAAGAACTTATGATACAGTCCGATCTCATGGGCGACCATGAGTGCGATTCTAGTGGAAACTAGAAATCCTAAACAATAATACCAGTTGGACAAGCTAAGATGGACGAACTCGTCTCGGTCGATTTGACCGAAGTTATCGAGTTGCCGTCTAGCGGAGTGCAATTCTTTCAGACTAACCTAGTCACTCAAAGTAACAATTACAAGTCTGTTGCTGGACTTGTAGGTCTTCGGACTTACATTTTTGGCAGAGACGGCGTATTTGCTATCAATCTAGGTGCAAAAGGCGACACTGGCTATGGTGATGGCGAGTGGCGGAATATAGAATGCAATATTATGCAGAACGTTGCACCGACCGTCGCGGACCCCGAAGGCCTCATACCGGGATGGACTTCTTACAGAGTTCATTTCACCACGAGCCTCGGACCCGATACTACGATTCGGCAGAGACAAATTGATGCCGCTTCAGCCATAAGCTAAACAAAATAAAGGACTTAAATGTTCTTGACTTGTTTGATGTTGTGTGGTAAAGTAGTACAGATGTAAATTTCGATAGGGGTAGGGTGCCGCAATCACCTTACCCTGATTCGATAGCTCTATTGCGGAGAGAAAATAACATGTTTGAAAAAGGCAATACTTTTAGTCAAGGCCGAAAAATTGGTTCGCACAGTGAACAAGAAATTCAAGCTTTAAAAGAACGCAATGCCGCCCGAAAGGGTCAACCTATCACATCTGAGAAAATGTTAGCCGCTTCGCGAGCGGGGTGCAAAGCAATGAACGCTGTTAGGCACTTAAAAGCAGGCCATATTTTAGAAAATGTTGATTCTGTCGCCCTTACAGGTGATTGTCACATTTGTGGTCAAGTGCCGATTAAGGTAATGAAGCATAGAGCGAATGGCGCTTTACGCGATCAATATTTATGTTGGGTTGGAACTCGTTGCAGAGAGACAGACGGAGCACCTGCCAAAGTCGCGTATAAGAATCAAGCATTAGAGATGTGGAACAATCAACATGGCAATTGTGCTTTGTGTTACAAATACATGGTTCGCGCAGGAAACACCAACGAAGGTGCAACGTTAGATCATTGTCACACGACCGGATTTATACGCGGCTTTATTCATCAAGGCTGCAATAAAGGTTTGGGTCACTTTTTAGACGACCCTGAAGTTTTAAAAATGGCTGCTGAGTATTTACTTAGATAGCCGGAAAAGGAACATGAATTATGCCTATCCCCGCACAAACAACGGGTCTTGGAACCGCCGTCGCAGTCACGTTGGCGGGAACTGGAGTCATACAGGAAAAGACACCTGTTGCTGGAACTCAAGGAATTTCGCACTACAATGTAACTCTGTCTTTGTCCGGGACCGGATTTCCGAGCACTGTCGCGGTCAGTGCTTCGACCATTGACGTTGCTGGAAACGTCGTTAGTAATGGCGGCGCTTCAGGATCGACGCAATTGGGCGCAGCCGCCGCAGCTTATGCTATTCTTGCCGCTGCTGGAATTACTAATACTGGCGCGACTGTCATTTCTGGCGGAAATATCGGTTCGTATCCGACTGCAACTGAAACCGGATTTACCGGGGCAAATTTTGTTCCTCCGGCGACGACTGATAACGCTGATGCACAAGCAGGACTCGCCGCCGCTTTGGTAACATATAACGCGCTATCGGCTTTGACTTTTACGTCTTTGTCCGCGTCTTCGGCCAATTTAAGCACTCTTGGTAACGGAAGTACAGCTTCGACTTATACCGCAGGTAATTATTCTGCTGGCACAAGTATGGACATTCCGACGAGTATTACTCTTGACGCGCAAGGTAATCCCGGCGCGGTATTTATATTTAAAGCCGGATCGACACTGACTCTCGAATCTAACGCGTCTGTTCTTCTTGTCAACGGCGCTCAAGCCGCGAACGTTTATTGGCTGGTCGGTAGTTCATTTACTTCGATCTTTGGAACTGTGTCCGTCATGAACGGAAATATTCTTGCCAATACAAGTATTACTCTTGGCGGTGGCGTCCTGAATGGCCGAGCGCTCGCCGGAATTGTGACTTCATCTGGCGCAGTTACAATTGCGACTGCCGAAGCAATTACAGTTCCCGGATTTTCGCAAAGCACAGCTTCAGGAATGAACGCAGTTAGTTATAATGCATGGCCGCGTTTGGTTGGCGGCGTTACACAGACTCGCGATGGTGTGACTCGTAATGCGCAAGATGTCACTGTTTCTTATCCGGCTCCGACTTCAGGTCCGGGCGGCGTTGCTGATGTGTCAGATGTCAATAATCCATTCCTTGTTACCGCGTATCGTGTCGGTCAAGCGTGGGTCGAATTCTTTTCTCCAACTTTCGGAAATTCCGAACCATTGGCGACAGATATTGAGTCGAATTTGACCGAAGGTTTTCCGACCGATAAGATACAGGCCCAACTTTTAGTAAACGTCGTGAAGTAGTTTAAAGAAAAGAGAAATCATGTCTAATCCAGTTCCTCCCCATAATCCTACTGACGGATTGTCGTCTGCGTGTTTTGTGCAGCTATCAGGCACAGGCGTTATTGTCGATCCGAAGCAGACAAGACCGCCGTCTGCTAATTACCCAAATGCAGGACATTATGAAGTTACTTTGAGTGTTTCTGGCGCAAATGGTTTAGCGTCTTCTGTCGTTATAACACCATCACTTGTTGATGTGTCTAATACAGCGTATGCTTCGACTGCTGCGTCTTGGGTTTATCGGTCGTATAACGATCCTCAAGTAACCGAAGCAAGTCTTCCAACAGGACCGGGAAATCCGACTAATCTTGCGCCGAAGCCGACGCAGACTGCGAAACTTGCGTCTGTTAGCGCATCTGGAGCATCAACAGTAACCGTCACTGCGCTGTCTCCGGGCAAAGCAATTGTATCCGCAATTTACCCCACCTTCGATAACGCAGAAGGAAATGTTACAGTTGGCAATCTTGGCGGACCCTTGGCCGGAACTACAGTGCCGAAAGATTATATTTTTTCATTTCTCGATGTAAAAATATTTCCGTAAATTTAGCAGAAAGGTATTATGCCGCCTCTTTTTCCAAGTTCGCAGAACAGCTTAAATTATACAACGGGCGTAGGAATTCCGGCCCGAGTTGCCCTTAGTGGGACCGCAGCCGGAGGTAATAGTGTGACACAGCAACAGTCCGCCACGATTGACGGAACTTCGTATGTTGTTCTTCAAATGCGTGGTCCTGAATACTATCTTCTGATGACTTTGCCGTCTGATACGTGTCAATTGAGTGCCGGGATTGTAGATGTCGCTGGCAATGCGAGCACGGTTGATGCGAGTAATACGTTTACTTATACATCGTGGAACGCGAGTTCGGTCGTATTATCGATGTCGAATACTGGAAGTGCATCAGGATCGGAGTTCGTATCTTTTTCTGCCGCAAATATGGGTACAGGCTGGATGCCTTCGAATCTGGCATGGGAAAGTAAAGTTGTAACTATCTCTTCGTCTGGTTTGATTACTGCGAACGCAAAAGGCCATGCGGTAGTGGAGTGTCGCTACCCCTTAAGTAAAGCATCGAACAATCCCGTTACGAATGGTTTAAATACGACAGACAACCCACAATTTATTGCGGCATTGCTTGTAATTCGAGTCAATTAATTATACATGATATAATAGGAGGAACTATGTCTGATGATCGGAACTATATTGCTAGTTTAGAAGAGGCGCTCGAAGATATCACTGAAGATAATCTTAGATTGCGCAACACAAACAGAATTCTCCGGGCCGTAAATTCAGGACTTCGGTCGAAACTTGAAATCGCGCATAAGAACGACGAAGAGTTTGTTTCGGCGTGTCAATGGGATGAAGAAATCGACGCTCGCGCCGCACAAATTGATTCAGAATCTGACTCGACAGGATATGTCGAGTATGTCGAAGAGAAATCTGACTATCCGCAAGGATTTCAAGAATATTGGGGAATTGGCAACACAAGTTATACGTAATTAAGTGAACAAGGTTAAGAAAAAGTGGATTACTATTTCTTAGTCTAATCGGACGGACGGTCTAGAACGACCGCGAGATGTTAGTCGTTGTTGCGCCTGATCCGCGCAAAGAGACGCTGATTTCACTAGTGCAAGGGCTTCTCTGGGAGCCTGAACCGGAGGAGCACAAGCACTACAATTTAAACGGAGGAGGAAAATGAAGTTACTAAACCGTATTAGAACTTGGTTGCTTTATAAGTTATGGAAGCCAAAGGATAAATCACCCGAAGAACTAGAGTTTGCGAGAGAAAAAGGTAAGATTTTAACTCAGCAAAAACAATGGGATGATCAAAGACATGTCGGATGTTCACACCTTAAAGGCGGGAATGTAGGGAACGTGTTTGGCGGCGATTTCAGTAAGTTTGCCCAAGGTTGGTATAACGGACAAAATGGGCAATACGCAGTAATCAAGCATCAGATGGCGAATGGCGATATTTATGTAAACTGTTTACGATGCGGTAAGAAGTGGAAAAAGCCAATAAGATCGTCATTTAAGAAAGAACAAGATTACTTAATAGCTCTTGCAGAGTACGAAACTGCTGTGAAGTTTCCTACGAATAATAGCATGTCTACATCGATTCAATTACGATTTTCTGACAATGGCGAAGCGCATCGTAAAGCGATAGAGAATAGTTAAATTTCGCAGTGTCATGAACTGTGAACGGGCGATAGCCTTCTACTATCGCCCACTCTTTAGAAGGGAGAGAAGTATGCGAATTGAAACAAACATAAGAAGCATTAAAGATTTATCCAACATGAAATTTGGTAGATTGATACCGATTATGCCTATTGCAAAAGATAGGTTTAATAAGACGATATGGCTAATGTTGTGCGATTGCGGCAAGACAAAAGCTATAAACAGCGCAAATTTGAGTTCAAAACATACTCAGAGTTGCGGGTGTTTACGCGATGAGTGTCAGTCTGCGCTTAAACATGGTGCTAGTTGTCGCGGTAAGATAACGCCTGAGTATCAAGCTTTTAGAGCGGCGAAAGAACGCTGTACTAACCCAAAGAATAAAGCATATAAATATTATGGCGGAAGAGGAATCGAGTTTCGTTTTGTTAGTTTTGAAGAGTTTTTTGCGGAGATAGGTTTACGACCCGACGCGATGTCGCTAGATAGGATTGAGGTAAACGGGCATTATGAAAAAGGGAATGTTCGTTGGGCGACTCAAAGTCAGCAAGTACAAAATCGTAGATCACAGCCTGAAATTCTTTTACAGTATGCGGCAGCATTAGGAGGAGTGTGAGTCAACCAACACAAGAGGAGATTCAACGTCTTCAGGGAACACGGCTCAATACGGAGAAAGCACCGTGGCAGACGTATTCTGAGGAGTTGGATGTGAAGATGTCGCCAGAGTTAGCGGCAGAAGTTGCCGACTACAGCACGCGATATCACGACTCAGAATCTAGTAATCAGAATAAAGAAGAATTGGCCCGATGGCAAGAGCAGAATTATGACGCGATGGGCGAATATCGATGGGCAAGTCCAGAAGAATATGCCGATATTGAAGCTCGAATCGGACGAATTATGCATCACAGCGAATTCGTGACGCGATTGAAGAAGATCGGCGTTCGATGTGCGTTACGCGATCATCCGCAAACAGATAAATTGACTTTGCTTGTACAACGCGGAAATGATGTTTTAAAGCCATATGAAGTTGGATGTTGGATAAAGAATGGATTCGCGCCAGAATTTTCAGTCATGGGATTTGATGAGCATGGAGTTCCACTCGCAGAGCGTTACAGGGGTTGGCGCACCGCGATTCTTCAGCTTATTCTTAAACAAGTATTGACGGAAGAACAAGCGCATAAAGAATTTGGAAGTACAGATCGATGTTGTGCCGGGAGATATAATTCAATACTTCACGGCATCAGGAATACAGTAGATAAAGAGGAGGAGCAATGTCAGACGAAGTAAAGAAACATTCTGCGACAGAAGAGTTGGCGCAGTTAGACTTACAGATTAAGCGCGAAGAACTTGAACAGTTGAAATTGTCAAGACAAGAGCGCGAATATTCGATCAAAGATTTGAAAGGAAGACTAGCCGAGCGCGACGTAAAAGAACTTCAGAAGAAAGAAGATCGTGAAGCGCAAGGCCGGACTTTCGCGCAGCAGAGAGGAACTGACGAAGCTCGTTGGAAGATTTGTACGCATAAAAAGGGCGGAAACGTCAGTCAGCGCGATATGCGTGTTCTGAGTACAGGCGGAAACGCCGCGCAATACGCAGTTATGAAGCACCAGATGATTAATGGTGATATTTGGGTCCGTTGTTTGCGTTGCGGTAAAACTTGGTCGCCGCCGCTGAAATCGAAGTTCTATTTTGATAATCGCGGTAAGCAAGTTCCGGCGCATTCGGGCGAATTTAACAAAGACCGTTTTGACGCAGCAGTTCTTGATTATCAACGCGCAGTTGCATTCGAAACGAATAATACGATGTCCGGATCGGTCCAAGTTCGGTTCTCCCGATGGGACGAAAAGAGTCAGCAACTCGTTGATGCATCGAAAGACTACGCCGAATCGATTGCCGATACGACATTGCGCTAGAATTAACGTCGCCGCTGAGTGCGGTTTGCGCCCCTAAAACGGGAACACTCTTCGGGCGGGTTTGATTTAAAGATCGCCCGCCCGATTTTTATATTGTGTAGAAAGTAGAAATGGCAACTTCAAACAGCACTCTGACCTTGCAAGAATTAGTGGACGACTGTAAATCAATGGCCGATCTTGCGCCCGCGTTAGCGACAGGCGGATATTCTGATCAACCCGCGCTTTCAATCGCCAATGACGTGATGCAGAATATGGTCGCGGGCGGGCCTGAAGGTCAGCCGTTTAACTGGAAATGGAATCGCATGGTCGAGACTCCATTTTTCATTAATTCGTGGCAGCAAGATTATTTCATCCCGAACCTTGTTACACTTGGATGGCTTGAAAGTTGCACCGCATCTTGTTTCTCTACGACACAATTTCCCAAGCCGATTTTACCGATTGAAGTAAAACGAGACTTGTTGATCGTTAGTTTACAGACTTCGCAAACTGCGAAGATTTGCTGGATGCAAAATGACACTATGTTGGCAGGAACTTGGGGGCAAACAGAACAAGCTTCAGCAACAGGATTGGCGAATCCGGGTCCGGGCGTTGTTATCACGAATCCGGCAAATCAGCCGTCAATGCCGATCAATCCTACGACACAGGTGAAAGACGCTTTTGGCAATTTGTGGGTTGTGACGACTTACGGGACTTGCGGCAGTTCGAATCCATTTGCGACGAATCTTAATCCAGCATTTCCGACATTGCAGAATCAAAGCATTGTATCGACTACAGTAAACGATGGAACTGTTGTTTGGACCGCAGTTAATCCGAAAGGTCAAGGATTTCGAATCAATCCACTTCCCGGCCAAACCGGGCCAGTTTGGTTAATTCAACCAGTCGGCCAGAACCGAGTTCAAAGACTGACGAGTTACGGACAATTTCTTGATCCGATTCCAGATGATTTTTATACATTTTTCAAACAAGGATTTTTCGCCCAATGTTATCGCCGTTCGCCCGATCCAAAAGTCCGGGCGAAGTTCGAAATGGAATATCAGCTATGGCAAAAAGCATTAGTCAATGCCGTCAGACAAGGCGCACGAGAAATCGATGATTGGGGCTTTTATCCAACATCGAATGTCATGGATGGAACTGGATACGGAGGTTGGGTTGGTGCAACGCCCGCACTACCGTATGGCCCCTGGCAAGGTTATTAGAATCAATAATTTACAGACAATTTCACTATATTGTGTACAAAGATGTTGATCATGAGCATGAGAAACCCGGCACGCATCGTGGCATTCTTTGCGCATGGTGTAACACAGCACTCGGCAGATTAGAGCCGAATATGCAGAAAGTCTTAGAATATCTGGCCGAGTATGGAAAATACTACGAGCCTCCGCTAAAGGATTTAAATGCCCGCTTTGAGCACAATTACGCTAGAAATGACGATGGATTGGGCGAAACGCCTTAGTTTTAACCGCAACTTTGGAATCGGTAATTCTCTTGAACCCGCGCTTACGTCTGCAAACATGGTCGCTCAGACGATTCTTTCGCCTCCATTTGACTTCTGGTGGAATTCTCAAGAGATAAGCTTTACGTGTTCGACAGCGCCTCCGGTCGCGAACATTACAAACGTCGCGATTACAAGTAAAATTGTAACTCTGTTGATGATAAATACGTTTGTTCAGAATGATCAAGTTTTAATCGCGTCTTTAGTGACTGCGGCGTTTCTTAATGGCGCAGTATTGACTGTTTTGACGGCATCGCCAACACAGATTACGGCTTATTTTAATCATGCCGACTATGTTTCTGCCGCCGATACAGGGACTGCAACAAAAAGCACGACTCAAGATTATACAGTCAATATCCCTAATTTTTCTCACATCGAACATGCGTCTGTATACGATATATTTACGAACAGTCAGACGACCGGAACTGTCGGCAAGAAGTGGTGGGAACTAGAAGTAAAGAATAATCTGTCTTTAGATTCTACTCTCGGTCGGCCTCAGTTTATCAATCCGCAATTTGAAGATGTTAATAGTAACGTTACATTTCGAATGATGCCTGCGCCGAGTCAGAATTACCCTGTCGCACTTCACGTTCAGTTAGCGCCGCCGTTGTTTACGAGTTTGAATCAAACATGGTCGCCGCTTCCTGACTTTATGCAACACATTTATTCATGGGGTTTTTTAAGTCTGATGTGGGCCTTTGCGGATGATCCGCGTGTTGGTTTCGCGAATCAAAAATTTACATCTAGTCTGCTCGCCCGCGCAGATGGGCTATCTCAAGAAGAACGCGACACGTTTCTCAACAATTGGAATATGTTGACTGGAACACAGCAACAACAACGAGCACAAGGAACGCAGATGCGAGGTATGTAGTGGCTCAACGACAGATCATAAATGGCGGCTTCCAGCTTCCTAACGGGTCGCCACTAGCACTCGGGTATTTAAAAATGCGGTTAAATGTTGATGCTACGACCGGAGTAGATCAGATTGTCGCGGGCCGAGTTGTAACTGTTCCACTTGATAGTAATGGGAATATATCTGGCGCAGTTTTAGTTTGGCCGAATGATCAGCTTATTCCAATTAATACGGTTTATGTAACTCAAGCATTTAGCGCATCAGGTCAACTATGTTGGCATGAAGAATTAAGCATTCCTTCGGGCGCAGGATCATATAGTTTGTCAGGATAAGGAAATACATGTCAGCACCAACTAAGGTCCAGCTTATCGGCGGACATTTTCAAGACCTTTCCGGAAATGTTTTAGCAAATGGTTATCTTCGGATGTTTCTTAGTTCTGATGAATTGGTAACAGGGGTCGGCTTTATTTGCAGCGGTGTTTTTGTACAAATACAATTAGATTCTGCGGGAAGTGTTGCAAGTTCAACAAGCACGCCGCCTGCTGCAAATCAGTTTGTTTGGGGCAATGATCAAATGGCCCCGACTAATAGTTATTATCGTGTTTTTGGCTATGCCGCAAGCGGGCAACTTGCTTTCGGCCCCGATAATCAGCAAGTTATCGGCAATGGCGGAACGTTCGATGTCGGTACTTGGATACCAAATTCTGTCATAAGTTGGCAACCGCCGATTCAGCCGTTAACACTTGAAGTAAACAGTGTATTAGCTGGATCACAAACGCTATTGAATCTTAACGCAGGATCAGGAATAACTTTGACCGATAATGGATCGGGTCAAGTTACTGTCGCATCTAGTCTCGCAGCGCTATTATTAGAAACGAACGGAACGCCGAATACATCGCAGACATTATTGAATTTAGCCGCAGGTACAGGTATTACGATTACAAATCCTAGCGGCGGTGAAGTTTTGATTTCGTCTACTACATCTGGATCACCTTCCGGATCGAATGTAATATTTATCGATGAAGCACAAAAAAATGCAGGTTCCGGATTTAATGGCGCAGCTACTGATTGTATTATTGTTCGAGTTCCTGCTAGTTCTGTAGCCGCAATAGGTAGTAAAGTCATAGTTACGATCAATTTTTCTGCGCTCGGATCAAGTTCAATAAAGATGACTCCTGTATTACGACGGACTCTTCCGGGCGGAACAGCTTTTACCGATACGACTGCAATTACATTTGGTGGCAGCGCTACGCCTACTTTTACAGGAAGTACTTTAACGTATACATCAGACGATGTTTCTTGTACTATCGATAGTGCCCATGATAATTATTTCATATTTAATGAAACAACTGTGACAGGTACGCCCGCCTACTATACTTTTGTAGAAAATTATATTACTAAATGTAGCGGAGAAGTAACTAACGGCGTGAATTATTCTACCGTGTCATCGATACCGAGTTTACCGACTTTGCTCAGTTTGTTGTCTACACAAAGTACTCTTGTTTCAAGTATCGTAATTGGATAAGGAAAGTAAATGTCGAACGCGTTGCAGGCCGCTGGCGCTCAGCCGGACAAACAAACTAAATTCACAAATTTATATACAGGCCGTTTCTTTTCAGGAATCTGGACAAATCGTTCTCCATTACGTGATGCTGCTTCGACTCGAATAGAAGAAAAGTTTTACGGGCCACGTGGCGATGCAATGATCGCGGGATCGAACGTCGAAATTACGAATAGGCTGACTTTAGGTCGAAGACCCGGAAATCCGGTTTACGACAATGTTAATACTTTTACTAATGTTCTGAGTTTTGACGATTTTCGTATCAGCAAGGGCTTATCTGACATTTTCGGAACGGTGACCGAACAAGTCGATACAATGATCGACACAAGCGCTGCTCTATTTGCCGAGAATAGTGCTTTTGTTCTTCAAGGCGGCGTCAATCCAACGACAGTATTTACGAAGTCTCCCGGCGCGGGACAAAGTTATGGAATTCAAGTCGGAAACGAATGGTATTTTGGCAACGGCGCGGATAATAAAAAGTGGCTTCAGTCTTTATTTGTTCGATCAAGTGCAAGCAATAATGCGACTTTAAATCTTAATTCGTATCCGTTCATGGATACATTTTTGATTAGTAATCCGACGACGAATCCGCAGATTCAGCAATTAATTGGTGCCGCTGTTCAATCGGGCGCGTCAGGTTCAGTCAATAATATTAACGTCACGAACGTCGTTTTGACGAATGAAGTGTTGACACTTACGACTTCCGCCGCTCCGTTTACGACACAGCCTATTGGCACGCAGTTTATGCTATGGGGATTTACAAATCCTGCTACGACATTTTTGAACGGTTCGACTATTACTTTGACTGTCGCTTGGTCGGGAACGACTATTACTGCGACTTGGACCGGAACGCACGCAAATATGTCGCAGGCGGATACAGCGGTCATTCAAATTGAAAAAGGTGGTACGAACTCTGTTACAAATACACTTGTACTCGGTCCTACGGTTCCGACATGGGGAACAGTTGCGCCAAGTGCCGCTAACGATTTCATGGGCAGTGTAACGATTGACGGACAGGCGATTTGGGTCAATCGTGGAATAACTGTCGAAAATTGGGGATTAGCAGCACCGACTGAAGATTTGACTTCAGGTCCGGGCGGAATTTCGTTAACTGGTGCGGCTTCAGGATTTTCTCCAAATACGTTTTTTGCTCCAGCAAGTGTATTCATAGACCCTAATGGTAATTTATGGGAAGTGACAACCGGAGGCAAATCTGGCGCAACTGAACCTGCTTGGCCCGCTTCGCCTACGTTTAGTGTAAAGCATGACATTTTTGCAGTTTCAGTCGCAGCTAACGTCGCGACTATATATTGTACGACTTTGCCGAGTCCGGGTCAAAGTGTGCAACTTTTCGGGTTACAACAAGCGAACGGAAATGGCGGCGCGCCGAATCTCAACGGCGTGACTTTGACCGTCGCGACAACCGGAGCAAATTTCTTTACTGCGCCTTTTACGTTCTCAGGGACTTATCCGGCGACTGGTGATGGCGCGGATCAAGGATATGCTATATTTTATGGTACGACTCAAGCAGACGGAAGTGTAGTCTGGACAAGTCTGCAAAGCGCCGCATCGATGGTTTGGGCTGCGCATACGCATTATCATCAAGATGATTTTTTAGTCGCGCCTACAGGGTCGAGTACATCGTTATTTCGGTTAAGCAAGAATACGCAACCGTTTATTCAGTCTGATGGAGCGCTATTAAGTACTCTTTATCCAACGTATAATTCAAGCCCGATAACCGGATCGTTTAACGCGATTGCAAATCCGATAACTATTAATTCTTGGGCGGATAATTCTAATCCCGCCCGAGGGTTTAACGGCGCGTTTAGTCAATCGTATTTATCGGTTCCGACATCCGGATCAGCCGCTGTTTCTACGCCTGTTCCGGGGTCTTTATACGCCGTAACAAATTCGACAGCAGGCGGCGGACCCGAACAAAGCGGGCCGAACGTCTACTTCTTTGCCGTCAACGGCGCGGGCGAAATAGGTGCGTCAACAGATAGCGGACAAGCTCAAAATTGGGAAGCTTCGTTTATTTGTAAAATTTACATTCCTGCTCCCGGAACTTATACGTTTTCTCTTTTACACGATGATGGTGCTTTTTTTTCATTCGATAATATTTCTACTTCTGCGTTTTTGACTATTGGTTCGCAGACGAATGTTCCGCCAACGTTTTCCGGATCAGGCGGAAAAACTGCTATTCAAGGTTATACCGGAGTTGTCGGAAATAATAACTCCGGCGTTACTACAGATTCAGCGACTTGGAGATTTCCAACAGCAGGCGATTACACATTAGAAATTAATTGGAAAGCTTGGCAAAACGCAGAAGAGATGATTTTTACTTGCCAGAGTTTTAATCTTGCAAGCAGTCCCGACGAATCCGGAACAAATCAACCTGCTTGGCCCGCTTTTACGACTACTGGAGCGACCGCGAGTACGACGACTGGAATTACGTTTGGTACAGGCGACGTTATCAAAGAAGCAGGCGGTCAGTATACGTGGAGCAATTTAGGTCCGACGAGCGCATATAATGTCTGGTTTGCAAATACGACTTATACCGTGTCAGGAACGCCGATTGTTGATACGAATGGAAATGAACAGCTTCCAATTCAACCCGGCGTAACTGGATCGACTGCGCCTGTATTCAACGGGACATTGAACGGGATTACGACGATATCCGGATCAACGTTACAGTTTATCAACGCCGGAGGTGTGCCAATTCAGCCGAACACTCCGGGAAAGATTACGGCTACGAGCGCCCAAGGTTGGATTTATGGGATCGCACTTGTCAATACGTTAGATAATACTGTTTCGAATATTGGGCCGATAGGCCCGCCGAACAGCGCAGGCGGTGTAGGAACAGGGCCACTTATTAGCGGACAAGTTACGTTCTCTCCGGGTGCGGGATTGCCAACTGATCTGACTCAAATCGATCCACAAGCTGATTACGTAGCTATTTTTAGAACGACTGACGGTTTTTCGACTTTGTTACTTATACCGAGTAACGGAAATACCGATTATACTGTTCCGTTGACTCAGTATTTACAAAGTGGTTATGTTGATACGACGCCCGATACAGGCTTAGATACGCTCATTCAAGCTGCCGCAGCCGGAGAAAACACCCCTCCGCTACCGGGCGCGGTTAATCTGACGTATCATTTAAACCGTATTTGGTACTCAATCGGCAATACTGTATATTATACAACCGGGCCGTTAGCGCCAGTAGGAAACGGTATTAATGGAACTTCGCCATTGAACTTTGACGGTGTGACTTCTTTAATCACTCGATTAGTTCCATCTTCGATAGGCATGTTAGTGTTCACCGTTTCGGATATTTATATAATCCCGAATCAGGGCAGAACGATTCTTCCGAGTCTTCCGTATGTTCCGGGCGTAGGATTGTCGAGCTATAATGCTCTTGATATATCAGGGCCGTTAGTCGGCTTCTTTTCGACTGATCATCAGTTTATTAACTTCAATCCTAGCGCGGGCGTCAACATCGTTTCGATGCCAATTGGCGACCAGTTCCGTAAGAACACCGGACAACCGGGAACATCTTGGAACCCGAAAAATGTCTACGTCGCTTGGTATGTCAACGGCGAAGACATGGGATGGTTTGTTGCGGACGGCGTTAATGGGTGGTATAGGCTGATTAACAATCCCGCACCCGATTTCGGGCAAAGCTGGAGTCCGTTTGCCACAATTGTAAACGGCGTAAAAGCTATTAAATCTGTTGAAACCGCTCCGGGAGTACATAATTTACTTCTAGGCCCGTCTTCTTCAGCACCTATTAATCCTTCTCAGTTAGGATCAGCCGGGAATTACGCACTACTCGCGTATTCTGGAATTACAAATACAGGTTCGTCTGTCATCTTCGGGAATGTTGGTACTGTGACTGCAACGGTTACTCCGGGTGGATGGACTCTTGTTCCGCCATCAGTCATAGATAACGCAGACGCAGCAACAGCCGAAGTCGCCGCTCTTGCCGCGTATAATTTTTACGCAGCATTGACGCCAACGAAATCCGGGCTGTCTAATCTTTCGACAGGCGGAAACGGAAGTACAGCTTCGACCTATACAGCCGGAGTTTACGCCGGAGCGTCGAGTTTGTCGATGCCGACAGGAATTACTCTTGATGGCCAAGGTAATACTAATTCTATATTCGTATTCCAAGCCGGATCGACTGTAAATCTTGCGTCCGGACAATCGGTCAATCTTATTAACGGCGCACAAGCAAGCAACGTATTCTGGGTCGTTGGTACTTCGCTAACAACTGTTGCAACAAGTACAATGGTCGGGACAATTCTTGCTCAAATATCTGTCACATTAGGCGGCGGAATTTTGAACGGGCGTGCTCTTGCTGGAATCGGCGGATCAAGCGGGGCGGTAACTATTTCTGCCGCAACTGCGATTACTATTTCAGCCGGATTGCCGACAGGTTCCGGATTTATTCGATTTAGAAATCTTGATGCTTCTTCCGATGGCGGAACAGGATTGACGAACGGATTGACTTATCCTGCATACGGAGTATTCGGATCATACGTACTCGCGCAACCCGGTCAAGTCGCGCAAGTTGCATTCGTTACGACTGACTCAGTAAATACGGGAAGTCCGTTAATTTTAGGGCTTTTGATAGACGAAGCTTTGCCTTATTTTACCGGAAGTTTTGAGATGTTGAAGAACTGGACGACCGATCCTCCGGGATTACCCGCCAGTAAATCAATTCTCGGACAACGCTTTTATTTGTCTGAGCTTCCCAATTCCGCAGCGGCGTTACGCCATATGCAAATCATGTGCCAATGGCCTAGCGAAAGTGCGCTTAATGAATTGCAGAGCTTTACGGTATTTGGCGATTATGTTCAGGAGCAGTAGCATATGCCCTCGATAAAAGATGCTGTTAACGCAAATCTCGAAGGATATGCGCCAGCAGCAAAATTGCCTGTCATATATGAGATGATCAATAACGACAAGCCAAGGGCCAACCCTGCAATTCGTTGTCCCTTGCCGCCATTTAATCTTGATCCTGATACGTTACGTCAATTTGAAACAGGAAATTCATCGCCGCAAATTCGTGTTCTTCCTGTTCCGGCGCAAACTGGAAATACGACAACGATTATTAAATCAGGCGGATTTATCGGAAGTATTGGAACTTCATCTTCGAGTTCTAGTTCCGGATCGGGTTCAGGCGGATCGGGCGGTTCCGGATCGAATAATCTTACGCTTAAAAGTGTTGTTCTTACGACCGGATCGATTGCAGTCGGTGGAAGTTTTCTTGGAACAGCGCTAATGGCGAAGTCGTTTCAATTAATTTCTTTGACTACGAATCAACCTTGCGATGTGCGAATTTACGGCGCAGCCGCAATTCAATCATTTGACGCAACTCGGGCGATAGATGCGCCCGTTCCGGCAGAAGTGTCAGATAATATTATTGCCGATGTAATTTTTGACACATTGCCGTTTACGTGGGGCTTCCAAAACGCCGCAGGCGCAAACCAAGACCTTCCGCAGAGTACAAATGTTTATGTCAGTGTTTTAAATACCGGAAACACAACGTTGTCGCCTGTACAAGTGACGATCAGCTACGTAGCCTTAGAATCTTAGGAGACACAACCGTGGGAAATCGCCAAGTCTGGCCTTCGAGCCTGTTTCCTCTTCGTGGAGATTTGAGTGCCGAAGCAGGCGCAACGACAGTCAAAGTTATCGGAATCCAAGGCACGCCCGTCTCTAACGTCGCGCCGACTACGACGAATCAGACATTGATTTATAATAGTGGGACTAATCAATACGCGCCGGGAATTCTTTTACCCGAACTCGTTGCTTCTGTCGATTTAACCCGATTACATGCAAACGCGTCCGGAACACTTTATGCGAATGCGGCAGTTTCGGGCCAATATGACATCGGCGCTTATGTAGTCTGTACACAATCGTCGTCTGTTGGCGACATTCCGGGAATTCTTATTACGTGGACCGACGCGGATACAGGAATTGTAAAAACGAATGAGATAACAAGTCCGACAGATGGAACTGTAGTTGGAAATTATAATAGCGGACTAATGCGAGTTAGCGCCGAAATTGCGACGAATATTAATTGGGCGACGACAGGATATGTCGGCTATGTCGCTTATGGCGACGTATTTTATTCGCTTCATTTGAGTTGTGTTCTTGTGTCGGTGTAGGAGGATTGTGAAACGATATTTGATTGTATTGGCGTTGCTTGGAACTTTATTCGCCCAAGGGCATAATAAATCGCAAGAAGTTCACGCGAATTGCTGTTTATGTCTTTGCAAAGCGCAAGACGAGACAAAGTGTTCTCGGATGTGCATTCGGTTACAACATAGTAAGCGAATTATTTATGAAAAAGAAATGAATGAATGCACTAAAAGCTGTAAAAAACACGGAGTCATACAACTTCAGTGAGGGACAGCTAAATGATAGAAGAAATTAAATATTGTGAGTGTGGCTGTGGGAAACCTGCGCCTATCGCAGACCGTAACGTTAAACGTAATGGATGGGTAAAAGGGCAAGCTAAACGTTTTATTCGAGGTCATGGATCGATTGCGCTATTTAAGAGTCCGCGATATGTAGAAAAAATGCAGGCTGTACTGACTGGCGCACCTAGCAAGTTACGCGGACGAAAGCAGCCGCTTGAACATCGTGCAAAGAAAATTAGATCGCTTACCGGTAAAGAGCCGATAATGAGTCCGTTTATTTCTGCTTTTATATCATTACAAAAAGGCCGTTGGATTGCAGGCGGCAAAAAACTTCATGCTCGCGCTGTGTGGGAACATTTTAACGGCCCTGTGCCAGCCGGGTTTCATGTGCATCATAAAAATGGCGACCCATCAAAAATAGAAAGCGACAATATTGATAATCTTATGTTACTTACTGCGGAATGGAATTTACGGTTTATGCCGCAACTAGCAGCAGGTTTTGGTATTCATGAGTCTGATGTGACAAAAGCCTATATTGAAGTCGAACATATTCCTTATAAGGATAGGTTTCCAGCAGTTTGTCGAATATTATTAGATCAGCAGGTTGATTATGGTAAATAGTCGGCCTTTGATTGAAGATGATTTACCGACATTGCAATCTGCACTTGAAAACTCTCCGCATCCGGATCAAAAAGTTGAGCACTATGTTGGCGATAATAAGTATTGCGAAATTTATTCTGACGAATCCGGGCCTATCGGTATTTTACGGTATACAAAAACGTTAAGATTATGCGCGACTTGGGTAAATAACGAAGATCGGGCGAGAAACGCCGCATCGATTATTCAAGCAGTCGAAGATGCAATTGCAAAAGCAAAAGCAAACGGATTTAGTGAAATAATTTTTCAGACCGATTCTCCTTCTTATGCAAAATTTTGTGTCGATAAGTTAGGTTTTTTAGAGAGTCGCGGTGAGTTTATTAAGTATGTGTAAAGGACATCAGCATGTGCGATGCCAGTAGTCAACAGAAGCAAGCGGCAGGGACATTAAATACGCTCACAAATAGTATGATGAATCAAGTTTCCCAAGTGTTCGGCAACGATCAATCAGTTTTTAATAATCTGATGAGCGCGAATCAAGGGATTGTCGCGGGCGGACCCGGACAACAAGGATTTAGTCAAGCTGAGTTAAATTCGATGAATGCTCAAGCGATTACGAATAACGCGAATCAATATCGTAATGTTGCTGGTGCTGCGAAAGCCGGACAAGCCGCAGTCGGCGGCGGAAATACAGCATTAGCGTCTGGCGCGACTACTGCGGCAAACGAGAGTATTGCCGAACAAGCGGCTGCGAATACGTCTAATCAGTTAGCCGGGATAACGCAAGCCAATTACGCGCAAGGCAATCAAAACTTCTGGCGAGCGCAACAAGGCGAACAAGGCGCTGCTGGAACGTTCAATAACATGGCGTCTCTTGATAGCGCGGCTTCGAATACAGCGAATCAAAATTTACAAGCGCAGACTCAGATCGGCAATGCTGCAAATTGGTGGCAGAAACCTGTTATGGGGTTAGTTAGTGCAGGAGCAAATCTCGCTTCAGGCGGCATTAGCGGCGTTGCTGGAAGTGCTTTAGACATGGCTTCTAACGCGACTTCAAACATGGCAGGGGCTTAGGAGCATATGGCAGACGAAGTAAGCAATATTCCCGATCAAAGCGCAAGTAGCGGCGCGAATCCTAATACTCAACAACAAGCACAGCAGGATCAGGCTGCGAGTCCGGCTAATTCGACTGCTTCGTCTGTTCAGAATCCAGCCCAAGCGCAGGCCCAAACACTGCCTCAAGGCCAAAGTCAGACCGTTACGCCTAAGCCAACACCACAAGCGCCAAAGCCGAATCCACAGCAAAGCGCTTATCGTGGTATTCTTGAAATGCTTGGTGGCGGGCCAGTTAAATTTAATCATACTGATCCTGAGACGGGGAAAGTTTCGCAAGTCATCGAACATCGACCTGCAAAAGCCGTAGGAATGGGCATTCTTTCTGCCGCGTTAGCAGGAATGTTTGCAGGCGCAGGACAAACTAGTCTCGCCGGAGCCGCGCAAGCGGGATCAGCCGTAGGACAAGCAGCGGCACAGAAACCAAGTCAGCAAGCGCAACAGAGAGACGATAAAGCTTATGCGAGTCAAATTGGTACGACCGATCATAATCTTAAAGTTCATCAGATGATGCTTGCGAATACGCAGCAACAAGGTTCGATTATGCAATCGTCAATTGATGATGCAGAACCGATCATCAACTCTCTTGAAAATGCGCAAAAAGACGCGCCGCAACAGTTGATTAAGAAACAAGGTGTGACTGAAGACGAGTTGAATAAAATGCTTCAGGACAAGTCTGCTCATGTCACTCGCGATTCTGTTCTTCCTGATGGTATGGCCGATGTTTATGATGAAAACGGCAAGCAAGTCATGAATCCTGACGGAACGCCGAAGAAGACTTTTACATATACAGTATACGATCATAACGGACTTGTAAGTCTTACAGACGAATTACGAAAAGCGAATCCTGAACTCGTATCTGCCGCAGCCGGACAACAATTGCCCGTAAAAGCGTTAGCTTCGCTTTGGCGTAAACGCGGAGAATCGTCTGCTGCACAAGGCTATGTCAACGATTTCCAGAAGCGTTTGAAAACAATGACCGGACAAGATCAAGAGCCGATTGATCTTAAAGATGCTATCGATAAAGACCCAATTCTCGCAGGAGTCAAACCGATTCTCGGGCGATATGCAGGAATGGACCCGGATAAAGCACTCGAAAAAATGCAGACTGATAAAGTTGATCCGAATGTTATCGGATCGTTTCAGCGATTACTTGGAATTAATCAGGGCGATTTGGCTGAAAGCCGCGCAAAAATAGAACGCGAAGAACGTATTAGAGAAGACGAAGAGAAACAAAAAGCAATATCGGCGCAAACATTACAGCGCGAGAAAGATTTAGCCGACTATAAGAAAAAGATCGGTATAACATCCGATAATTCATCGATTTCTAACGATACGTCATTCCCACATGAATGGGTTGATTCTAAGTCTGGAATGCATTATGATCTTTCTGATCCTATTATGAACATGGTCGAAGGAAATGAAGACCCGACGCAGATGACTAAGAGAAGCAAGTCATATAATCAAGACTTGAAAATGGCGAATGCGTATTCGTTTGCTCGATACGGAAAACCGTTTGATCTTGCGCAAGCACAGTCAGATTATAAGTATGCGACTGCGGGCGGAACTCAGAATACACTTAAACTTCTTCAATCTTTGACAGGTGACAATAAGAATAATTCCGGAACGTTTAAACAATTAGAAGATAGATTTAATGATTTAGGAAATACACAAATTCCTAAAGTCAATAACATCTTTAATTGGCTGTCAACGAACGCGGGCCAACCCGGAGTTCCTGCTTTTGATGCGACTCTTTTGGGCGTTGCTGACGAATATGGTAAAATTCTTGGCGGCGGTGTTGCGACAGATTCGTCCAGAAACGAAGCGAAAGAAATTATCAACAAAGCATTTAGCGACCAACAGGGTAAAGCTGCTCTGAACGCAATTCGTGGCACTTTGGCGAACCGTCAGAATGCAATGGTTGGCGATAATCGCTATTTAGCGAAGCAATATGGTAAGATGGATCAACCGGGCCAAACCAACCAAACACAGACGCAGAATCAAACACAAGCGCCTGATAAACAGAAGATTATACAAAGTATAACACTTCCCGGAGGCGGACATCCGGTCGATGTAAAATTCGGGCCAAATGGGTCTATGATCGTGTGGAGCGGTAAAGCTGGCGATTCGTGGATAAATCCGGTCACCAATCAACCAGTAAAGTAAGTAAGGAGCAACGTGGGCGATCCTAATGATGTGACAATTCCTCAGCCGCTGGTATCGGGCGCGACTGATCAACCGAATGCGCCACAATCAGGCCAGCCGCAAGCAGCCCCGCCTGTTCCTGAAGGCTTTTCTGATACACCTGTGTCTTCTGCCCCGGCTGCCCCGGCTGTTCCGGCAGGCTTTTCTGACACGCCACAAACTCAAGATAATCCTAATTCTGTTGATCATCACGGTCTTTTATCTCGTGCTTGGGATTGGTTAAATAAGCCAATTGCTGATAATGTCATGCCGAAAGATATGAAAACGGCAGATATTATGAAAGCGCTCGCTTATGAGAAATTGTTTGGAAAACCTTATATTCCGGGCGTTAATGATTTCGATACCGCCGAAGAACAACATTTGGGTGAAAGTCCGACTCGTCATGCTTTGAAGACTTTTATTGCAGGCGCGGCCAAAGATACCGCAAATATGGCGGCGGGATTTACATCTCCACTTCAAGCCGGATTAATGGCGACAGGTGCAGGCGAAGCCGGATTACTTGGCAAAACCGCAGCTACTATTGCGAAACCTGTTGGCGCGTTAGCCGGAACTGCATTTGCAGGCGCAGGCGCAGCACAATCTTATCAAGCTGTAAAAGATGCAGTCACAAATGGACTGACTCCAGAAAACACCCAACAAGGGTTGATGGGCGCGTCAATGATTGCCGGAGGCACAGCCGGAGCAATTAAAGGCGTAAGTCCTGCGATTAGTAAAATTGCCGGATCATTACGTCCAACGACGGAGACTGTCGGTTCGACCGAAGTCCCTGTACGTGGTACAGGACTGTTAGCCAGACTCGCACAAAAGACTGTACCTGATACAATGTCAAGATTTGCGAAAGAGCAAACCGGGCCAGCCGTCGCTAAAGGAATTGGAACTGTTGCAAAAGAAGCAGCCGGAACCGAAGGAGTTGTTTCTCCAGATCAGCATGATCGTTTGGGTATTCGCGGAGTAGCAGATGAAGTAGCAGACAGATCGAAAGCGGTATTCCAGAAATTAGATGAAGTTTCTGGTAATATGTTGTCAGAAGCGCAAACGATGGCCGATGACGCATCGGGAGATTATTCAAGTGCAGGACGAAAAGAATATCGTCAAGCAATGGATTTGCAAGATGCAATTTTTGATAACTATAAGAATCATTCTGAACTTCAAGGAATGGACTTAGATCAAGCGAAAGCTGATTGGCGGCAACAAGTTGCTTTACGTGAGATAAGTAAAAAGCTGACAGGCGGGACCGAAGCTTCGGAATCGGGGGCGCAAGATTATCAATTTAAGCAAGGAAAGCAATTAGCCGAATCAGTCGATTCGCTCGTAAAGAATGATAAAGATGTTTTACAGAGAGCCGGATTTAACGAAGATCATATTGATCAGTTACAAAAATTCGGGCGAATAATCCGTGAACAAGGAAATACACCTAAGTTCTCTGGTTATATGGGCGGGATTGCAAAAGCTCTTGCCGGATTGACTGGAGCGCATTTTCAAGGTGCTGGCGGCGCACTTGGCGGTGTTGTAGCAGAAACAGCGGCAGAACACGCGGGCGGCTGGTTAGCAGATCGAATGCTTGGTAAAGTTTTGACAACGCCAGCGGCATTGCCGATTTTGACTGAAGGATTAAGCAAGAATATCGACCCCGCGATAGTTACGAATCAATTAAAATCTGCGATTGCGACGGCTGATCCGGGATGGGCTGCAAAGACGGGCGAAATATTGTCTAATTTGTGGCATGATGAATCAGGTAATTTAACAATTCCCGGAACTGGACAGACTGTCGGAACTGCCGAAGGCGCAAAAGCCGATACAGCCTTTTTTCAACAAGCAAAAGATGAATTGGGCGAAGATGCGTCTTTTTCCGATGTCGCAAAACGTGCTCAAGAAATGAAGACGCAAGCGAATCTTTCTGGACCCGGCGCAGAAGGCGCAGGATCAGTTGAAGCGATTAATCGGGCGAATACAGAGAAAGCGCAAGGAGTTAAACGAGTCGTCGTCGATACAAGAACCGGACAAGAACGACCGTTAATTGGTGTTGACGCAGTTGATTATCAAGCAAAGCCGTATGAATCAGTTGAATTTCGAGGCGGCGACAGAGATGGCGAAATAATCGATCAGGGCCGATCTGCGCGTGCATACGAACGAAAGTATTCGGGCGAAGAACGACGTGGAATTGAACGCAAGACGATGAATGCGGCTGAATTAGAAGATGCTATGAAGAATCGTAAGCCGATTCACACGCCGTTTAACGATACCGAAGGCGCGATGGCAACGATTGCACGCGATCAGAACATGCCGAAGCATCCGGGCGAAAGAACTGTTGCCGAAGAAGCGCAAGCAGCGGCGCACCATGAAAACGGCGGATCGACATTTAGTCCGGAAGGTCAGAACCTTAATGGAGTCGATAAATATTCTGTTGGCTCTTATCCAGAGCGAACAGAGCAATCGGACATTCTTACGCCTAATAGTCTGAAGGCTTTTAAAGATAGAAATGCTGATCTGTTGAATCAGCCCGATCACGCGGTTGGAACTTGGAAAGATACAGATACCGGAAAACATGTTCTTGATGTTGCAAAACTTTACGACGACAGAGATGCCGCGATTGCTGCCGGACAAGCCGCTAACCAAAAGAGTATTTATCATCTCGGAACTGGCGAACTTGTCGATACAGGCGGAACTGGAGAAACCCCCACTGGACGTGTCGGACAAAGAAAGCCGACCGGGAAAGCCGAAGCGGGCCACGATCCAAGTCTTAACCTCGGCATGGATGTCATAAATAAAGCCGGGGCCGATAAACCTGAATATCTTCAGAAACTGGCCGACAAAGTTGCTCAATATCCGACGATGAAATATGCTCCTGAAGGCGCAGACGAATCGTTTGATCCTGAAGCAATGGCGACGACTGATCCGCACAAGATTTTGAATAATTTCGTAAAGCAAGCCGCCGATAATATTGAATGGTTGCATAATCAAGTTCCGCCCGATATCAGAGAAATGTCGAAGAACTGGTATGATTCTGCGAACAAGATGACGAAAGACCAAGCTGAAAAGTATGGAATTTCACATCCGCAAGCCGCAGCCGTGACAGCCGTTCTTTCGCCGCAGAATCCTTGGGATAATAACATCTCATTGGCGAACCGAGTTCTTGATGTTTGGAAGAACCGACAGAATTTCAAATGGTCGCCCGAGATGTCTAAGAAAGCGGCCAGTTTACTCGGCCAATCAAAGAATATCGATGACGCTTTAGAACTTATACATGGTAAAACGTTTGCACAATTGAAAGACGCAGACCCGGAAACCGAAGCCGCGATGAAAGGACTTTGGACTCGGATTTACGACGAAGCGCACAACCCAAGAACGTTTGAGCGATGGGCACCAGATGGTACGACTCGGGGAATCGCCCGTAACGCGGGCGGAAGTCCGGCGAATGCATCTTGGTTCTCGATTCTTCCTATCTCCAAGGCAATCAGTGTCTTAGAAGATGGATCAATGGATAATATTCACGAACAATTGGGCGATGCTCATAAAGTTCGTAATTTTTATAATAATATCATTGACCCGAACTCAAAAATGGGCGATACTACTGTTGATACACATGCGGTAGGAGTTGCGCACTTAAGCCCTTATAGTTTAGACGCACAAGAAGTGAAAGATAACTTCGGCGGATCGAGTCATAAGAATGCGAAATTCGGGCTAAAAGGCACTTATCCGCTTTATGCTGAAGCGTATAAACAAGCGGCTGACAGATTGGGAATTTTGCCCCGACAGTTACAGTCGATCACTTGGGAAGGAATTCGGTCGTTATTTAAAGACAAGAGTCCTGAACTGCAAGGCGCGGTTCGCGATATCTGGAAGGATCATCAAGATGGCAATATCACAATCGATGACGCAAGAAAACGGATTATCGAAGCCGCAGGCGGATTCAAGCCGACCGACTGGCAATCCGATATTGGCGCTAATGAAGAAGCTGAACAGCCCGCAAACGCGACAGGCGTACCTCGAACTGGCGTATCTCAAGAAGAACCCCAAACTCAGTCCAGAGGAAGAAGCCGAACTTCCGGAGCAGTTTCAACTTCCGGAAATCGACAAAGCCAAATCGAAAACGTCTACAAAGCAGTAACGGGCGGAAAATAAAGCTTGACAAGATTCGCCCGATTTGATAAAGTTGTAATTGGTGTGCTGCCGAGCCATTGCGCAAATCGAGCAGAGGCGCGGGTGGTGCCTAGGCGTGAGCCGGAACCACCACAATTTTACTTTGTATAACGGAAACTCAGAGCCTAAAGCTTTGGGTTTCCGGACCAATTTAGGAGGATTTATGCTCAAACCGGAAGACTATTTAAAGAGCCAAGTTGTTGAAGTTGCTTGGAAATTCGGGCAAAGTTATAATTCCGGACATTTGGCCGGATTGATGGTCATGAACGTTCTGTCGAATCGATTTAAAGCAGGCTTTGGATCGTATTTATCGATTCTTGAGACGATTCCAAACTTTATGGCCGAGAGTGAAATTCCGCCAATGAAATTAGATTCTGTTTGGAATCCTTTGTTTACAAAGCTGCTTCATGGGATTGAGGGCGCGTTTGACGGATCGGCGCAAGATTTGACAAAAGGTGCTTTATATTGGGGCGATCTTAATCGCATACAAAATCCGTGGTTTCAAGCTAAGATAATCGACGCTGTTGATGTAGTTACAGGTTTGCGCCGACATCCGATTGTGATGAATTCAAATAGTCTTAGTTTCTTCAAATAATTTATGCTTACTGAATGCTATATTCGTGATCAATATGAAACAGAATTGGTCTTTTTGTGCGTGTCGGCAGAAATTGCGCGACAATTGCAAAGAGATTTACTTGTTACTGCGTTTAACTGGACAGAACAGGATATAGCTGATGGATTTAAAATTTAGGAGGATTTTTGCAAGCACGAATACGCGATTACGAAGAAATTCTTACGCTTCAGGAAAAGGCAATCGAAGCGTTAAAATCTACGGCAGAAGTTTTGCAACAAGCTTTATACGTGTTAGAACGAGCGCGGGCCGAACACGGATATCAGCAACAAATGCCGTGGAATCAACCACAACAGGCATATTATATTTATCCGAGTAGCAGCGGTCCCGGAACGGCTTATGGTGGCGGAATGAATGTGAACAATCAAGCAGGTAATCAGCTTGTGCAATACAATACGGTGAAAGAGAATTTTGAGTATGTTCCAGAAACTATTTACAAGTATTAAAGCTTTTCCTCACATTAAAGAAGCACTTTCGGAAAATGGGCGCGGAAGCTTCAGTCGATACGCATGTGCTTTTATTCTTATTAACGCGACTGCTTGGGTTTGGTATATGATTTTTAAGACTCATGTTTTGCCCGATTTTTCTTCGCTCGCGATGTATGTTCCGGCAACTTTGGCAACACTTTACGGGTCAAATCAAGTCAAGAACGTTGTGACCGCTTGGAAAGGCGGAAAACCGGAAGATGACGGAAGTAAAATAGAAGATAAAGACGATAAAGATTCGAAGAAAATACTTGACAACGACGATAAACAGCAATATACTTAAAATATGCAACCTTGGGAAACTAAACTCGAAGACCCAAAAGAACTCATGTTAGAAGATATGAGGTTTATTGCAAAAAGCGTTAATATCGTGACGCGTAATTACTACCGATGTCATGGACGTTTTAGAGAGCGCGATTGGCAGTGGTTTTTCCCTACTTTTAAAGATTTTGTACGTGCGGCAAAAGAAACTGAAAGGTGATAATGGACGAGCAGTCATCGACTTTCAATAAACTTGAGATTATACAAAGTAAATTACAAGACTACGAGCCGACTGTAACCGAGTCGATGATTATTGCGGGCGAAGCGCGATATTTGAGTTGGGATTTTACACATGTAAATATTCCACAGCTAGATTTGCTGCAAATAACCGACGTACAGTTCGGGCACAAACAATGCAAAGTCAGCAAGTTACAAGAGTACGTTGATTGGGTTCTTGATCAACCGCAGCGATATGTAGTTCTTGGCGGCGATCTTGTTGACGCCGGACATGTTCAAAGTAAAGGCAGTCCGTTTGAACAGATTGGTGATCCGCAGGAAGAAGCGTGGAGCTTTTGTGATATTATCGCGCCGATCCGACATAGAGTTTTAGGTTATGTCGGCGGAAATCACGAACGAAGATCGATTCCGACTTTTGGCGATCTTGGAAAGACGATTGCAACGATTTTGAAAGTGCCGTATTCGCCCGGTAAGCAACATCTTGACATCACATTTGGTGATCACAAGCCGTTTAAGATTTCGATGCATCATTCCGGATCCGGAGGCGGCGGGACGGTCGGAGCTTTAGCAAATAGTCTCGGTCGATTGATGTCGCAAGGCGATTCACAGCTTTATCTTTGCGGACATTTACATCGAGCGATGGTGCTTACAGATTTTCGCGAATATAGAAACGGCGCAGGAGAAATGAAATTACAGAAAGTTGTTGGTGCAAGAGGTTCGTCGTTCTTGGGACACTATGGCACGTACAGCGAAATTATCATGGGAACTTCGCCGCAAGCAGTAATGATGCCACTGGTGACAATTGAAAAGAACGGGCACTGGAGTGTAAATACGAAATAGGAAATCTATGAAAGATACAATGGGCAGTATTTCAAGTAATTTTAAATAAAATCACGTATTCTGAGGAGGATATATGAGCGACGAACACAATCACGAAGAACAACCGAGAGAGCATATTAAACTAGACGGATCAATGGGCGTTGGCGAAAATGCTTTATTGACGATTATCACAAAAGACGATCTTCATGGCGAACTTGAAGAGACTTATCAATTCCCGTTTGCTTTGATCAATTTTTCGACACTCAATACTTGTCTCGCTTATAACTTTTTGCGCGGATTTAAGATCGTCCGGCAAGAGAAAGTTAAAGAGGAAGTTCTGTGAAATTCTTCTCTTTGTCTAAAGACGGCGGCGCTGAATCTCATGTCACAGGATTTTTCTTCGTAGAGATTAAGAAACTATTCTCTATTGTTCTATTGCATTTCGCCAATGGAACACGAGACGCATATCACAGTCATGCATTTAACGCTGTGACTTGGGTCATTAAAGGCGAGTTCCAAGAGCACATGCTTGATGGAAAAGTCAATATTTTTAAGCCAAGTTTTAGACCGAAAATTACACCGCGTTCGACGTTTCATAAAGTCAAAAGTGTCGGATCAACTTGGGCGATTTCATTTCGCGGTCCTTGGGTTAATACATGGCGTGAATATTTGCCGAGCAGTAAATCGTTTGTGACTTTGACTCACGGTCGTAAGGTCGTGGCGTCATGAAAATATATTTAGCCGCAGCGTGGTCAAGACGCGAAGAGATTTCTCGTGTTGCGGACCGTCTTCGCACTGTTGGTATTGAGATAACGTCGAATTGGCTGACTGAAGAGACAGCATTACAAACGGTCGCGAAAGAAAAGTTTCTTCGGGATCGAGCGTATATTGATTTGGCCGATGTAGATCGGGCCGATGCGCTAGTTCGGTTTACTGATCCAGAAGCAATCACAATAAGTGCTGAAGCTATTCCACGGTGTTTGCTTTCTGGTGCTCGAATGGTCGAAATGGGCTATGCTTTGGCGAAAGGTAAGACAGTTTACGTCGTTGGTGGCAAACAGAACGTATTCGATAGAATTGGTTCGATTATACATGTACAAGATACCGATGCGCTAGTGAAATTGTTATCTCAGGAGGATCATGAACGAAGTTCAAGCGCCGAAGTCTAAAGCACTCGGGTCAAATCCTAAAGATTTACTCGGGTCAAAGAAAGCAGATGCGACAAAAGTTCCTGCAATCGCAATTGCTTGGGAATCTTTGGCAATGATGGACGGCGCAGGGAAGTACGATCCTTATAATTGGCGTGCGAATAAAGTAGTCGCGTCGATTTACATCGCCGCAGCAAAACGTCATCTTGATGCGTGGTTTGAAGGTGAAGAAGAAGCAGAAGATTCTGGTTGTCATCATCTCGGTCATGCGCGAGCGTGTCTCGGTATTCTTTTAGATGCCCAAGAAACGGGTAATCTTCTTGATGATCGACCAGTAACAGAAACTTCAAAAGGCGTTCTTAGTCGGGTTATGAATAAGATCGCGTCGAAAATCCCTGCGATGCAAGAGAGACACAGAAAGTTTCATGAAAATAAGAAACCGCAATGTGTTTCATTTGATGGCGGCTGTGACGGCGATTTAATTGGCTTAGAACACGAATTGCACTGCCCCGCATTGAGCGAATCTGAGCGAATCTGAACGAATCTGAACGAACATATGTAGACGATATTCCGTTTTAACATCGGGCAAGTAGCTTATGGCTACTCTTCCCGCAGACGCCCATCGGAAGGCCAACGCCTGACTTCGCGCTGTCTTAGCCCATTTACAGGATGGGACTACTTGGGCTTAATTAACCGAAAGGATTTATGAACAAGCAAGAGCCAAAGTCTGAATTGGCTAAAGATTATCCTTGTATATTTAATAACTACTTCAGTCAAGATAAAAAACCCTCGCCGCCACTCGGACACGAAATTCCCAAAGATAGACAGGACGAACTATGTTGCTAATCGCTACTTATACAACTTATGAAATGTTAAAGTATTGGTTACCCTTGATTTCTGCGGGCGGTATTGTCATTAAAGCGTACTTGACAGCGAAGAAAAACATTAGTGAGTATACGAATGCGTTGCTTCACAATCATATGGCAGGCATTGAAGCAGCGGCCAAGAGTACTGAAATTGAGACTAAAAAGACAAATGAGTTATTGAAATCTTCGGGCGATCATTATCAAACTGTCGTAACTAAACTCGATACAGTATTCGAGAATATGAATCAGCATCAAGAAAAGCAAATGCAAGTTTGGACTGGAGTTGCAAATACTTTGGCAATTCTTGAGGATCGTTCGCGAGTTTCACGCCGCGCAAGGAAGAAATAATGCAGACATCAAAAGTCAGTATCGATGATAATCAAGATAAAGTTGCAACAACGCTTCTCGGAATGCGAACTTCCGAACATGACACGATTCAGTCGCGAACTACAGGCCGAATGCACGAAATCGCGATTACGCCAGTTGGCGGCGGACTTGTGCCTAAGAATCCATTCGCGAGCGCTGCTCAAAGAAGTTATATGCACGCAAATCCAGAAGTTCTCGGTAAAAAAGGTTTAGCCGAATGGGACGCGGCGAGCAAAGGTCAGAAAGTACCTTACAAAGTAAAGAAGTAGTTTTGCACCGCTGAACAAGGGATTCCTTCGGGAAGCAGCGATGAGTGCGTGATGCCTTGCTTGGGCGCATTCTAGGATAATTCGATGTTTAAGTTTTTCCGGCGTACTTGTCTTTATATTCTTATAATTCCTGTTTTATTCACTTTTCTCGGCGCATTGAGTAATCAAATCGTATTACAAGCGAATCACGACACTTTTCCTGTAATGATCAGCAACGCAAAATTATTTGAACATAAACACGCATTGGCGAAAATTGCTGAATCGGATTCAGACGCCGATGCTGTTGAAAAAGCGACATTACGATTAGTCGAACTTGATCATGGATTTCTCGATGATACTCATATTGTTATGACCGACAAGACGCATTTCAATTTTTTAGCCGACGTATTTGATTTCCGGCATGAAGGAATTGAAAGCATTGGCGATTTATTACTCAAACTTGGCGAATTTACTTGGACTTACGTGCCGTTTATTTTCGTCTTTGCTGTGATCGGTAAATTGAAGAATCTATAAGGCTGTATGGCAAATATTTCTAATATTAAAAAAGTTCCGGTTTCAATTCAAGGTAATCCGAGCGGTTCTGTAGTGCCGATTACGATTTTATGGCAATCGCCATTTTTTGATACGAATTATGCCATTAGCATAACTCTCGAAAATACATCCGATTTATCTGAATTGACGTTAGGTACGGGATATCTATACTTTAAAAATATGATTAACGTTACTCCAGCGGGTTGTACTGTTCTGCTTGGCGCGTATTCACCGACTTCAGCGGTTCTTACCGGAGTGGTTCACGCAATCGCTTCACATCAATAATATTTAAATTTAGGAGGATTTATGGCCGATATTACAGTCCCGCAAGAAATACTTACACAATTACATTCAGACTTTACTTCGTTGGCAACTAAACACGCGACAACTTCTTTTGCCGCTCTCGGTGTTCTTGTTATCGTTCTTATTCTTGCCGGACTTGGCGGCTGGATCGGTTTGCGTGAATACGACGCTCAATTAGCCAAAGCGCAAGTCACCGAACAGAAGTACGAAGCGGCTCAAAAGACGCTGACTGATCTGTTGGCGTCTGACGCCAAAGAACGGGCGCAATTACAAGCGCAGCAGCAAAGTTTAGTCAATCAAATCGCTAAAAGAGATAAAACCCCGCCTGCGCCAGCCGTAACAGCAGCTTTACAGCCAAATGCGACTGCTGAAACCGCTGCAAACGCGCTAGGGCTTGTTTTTAGCCTTTCCCCCTATCCGAGTGCCACTATAGACAATAAAATCGCTCTGAGTGTCCCTAATGCGCAAGAATTGATATCTGATGGGGTTGAACTTAATAAGCTTCGGCCCGATTTAACGGATACGAAGATGTTGTATGGGTTAGAACAACAAAAAAGTGCCAGTCTAAATAAAGACATTGTACAGTGTACTGATACGTTAAAAGATGCTCAAAAATCTATCGCTGCGTATAAGAAGATTGCTACACGAAGTCGTTGGAAAAAGTTTCTCGATGGCGCAGAAAAAGTAGGACTTGTAATTGCCGGAGCAGCGATAGGCCATGTAGTTTAGGAGATTTATGTGGAAGTTTGAATCAAGTACGGGCCGATTATTCGATCCGAATCAGACGCACATCGCGTCCGGATACGCCGGGGGCGATAAGGGGCTACACAAAGAAGGAATTAACAACCCTAAATTTCAGTCCGTACACAATATCGGGCCTTTGCCCGAGGGAATTTACACAATGGGAACTCCGGTCGAAGGGAGTCATCTCGGGCCGCTTGCAATACCCTTAATACCTGATGTAAGCAATGAAATGTTTGGACGCAGCGGTTTTTTCATACATGGCGATCACATTGGCGCTCCGGGAACAGCGTCTGACGGATGTATGATTTTCGCGCACGATATTCGGACTTTGTTGAGTCAATCGCAAGATAGACAAATTCAAGTTGTCGCGGTAATAGGATCGTAATGCTGGTAATCTTGATTGTAAATATTTTATGTCTTATCGGTTCTTTATGCGCAGCTTATCACGCTTATAAACAAGCAAATGACGCTCATACGTATTGTGACGGCGCACACGAATCTACTATGGCCGCAGGAGGATTTATGAATCGCGCCGAAGCAGCGTCTTTGATTGCTAAAATAAGTTCTAGTAAAGCAGAAGAACACGCTGCGAAAGCGCAAATCTTTTCGCCTACTCATGAAATGTGTTCTACATGTAAATCTCAAGTCGCCCGATTTGAGAAATCAGAAGACGGTTCGGTTAAATGTTTTAACTGCAAGTAATTCGCCCAATTAGTCCGATTCACAAATCAGTTATGTTAACGCTTGTTTGGAAAGTCCTAGAACGCGTTTAGGAAAACTAGGAGCTAAATATGGCAGTATCAAACGTAGGCGGACCCGGAAATCAAGACGGTAGTCCGATTCGAATGACAGGAGAACAAATCGGAGGAAAAGGCCCGGACGGAAATTTTCATATTTTTTCAACCGATGTTTTTGGCGCGTTAAACGTCAATACGTCCGGAGGAGGCGGGAGTTCTAGCGTTAACCTTGTAATGGTCGGCGGCGCGGCTATCGCGCTCGGCCAGACAACAATGGCTGCGTCTTTGCCCACAACAATTGCATCTAATCAATCTGCAATTCCTGTTTCCGGAACTGTGACTTCAAATCAAGGGACTGCGAACACGATTGCGAATTCATGGCCTGTCGAAATTACGAACGGCACGGTTGTTCTAGGAACGCCAAGTAACCCTTTAAGAATTGATCCTACAGGCACGACTGTTCAACCTGTATCTGGCACTGTTGCCTTATCGGGCACTTCAGCATTTAATTTAACCCAATGGGCCGGAACTGTTTTAGGAACACCAACAAATTATGGAACTTCTCCCGGAGCAGTTATCGCGGGATCAGTTAATGCTTTCGTTACAAATACCGTTGCGACTACTTTAGCATCTACAACGATTACCGGAACTGTCGCTGTAACTCAATCGACTTCACCTTGGGTCGATAATTTGACTCAAGTCGCTGGAATCGTTCTTGGCGCGACTGCCGTTACTGCCTTCGGAACTGCGCCTGCGGCTGCAAACGTTCCGGGCGTCAATTCGTCTTTATTCTCCGGCACGACCGCGCTTACGAATACTGCCGGAGCATTAAACGTCAGTATTACAAGTTCCGCGACTGCTCAAACAGTCGAAGGCGATGAAACTAATAATGCCGCCGCTCCTGAAGCTGCCGCTGCGCTTGAAGTTCTGCCTGCTATTGCTAACGCCGCATCTCCAGCATGGACTGAAGGATTTAACGTTCTTGAGTCAGTCGATCTTTCAGGAAGACAGCGCATTCGTGGGACTTTGACTCCGAATACCGCTGCGCCTAGCTCCGATGGTCAAATGGCACTTACGACTATTGCTAATGCTGTCGCGCCCACATACATAGAAGGAGATTTAGTACTCGCGTCCGTTGACCTTAGTGGCGCAACTCGCATTATAGGGACGCGAACGAGTAATAGCGCTGCTCCGACTTTTGAAGTAAACGTACAGCCTGCTTTAGCGAATGCCGCTTCACCTACATGGACTGAAGGAAATCAAGTCCTTGAGTCTGTTGATTTAACGGGCCGTCAACGCATTCGTGGTACGCTTACTAATAATAACGCCGCCCCGACTGCTGATTTAATAGAAAACATGCCTGCTATTGCAACTACCGCAGCGCCGTCGTATACTACTGGCAATGCGGTCATGCTTTCGACTGATTTATCTGGAAATCTTCGCGTCACCCCAACTACAATCGGAACGCTGACAAATAACAATGCCGCACCCGGAATAATAAATTTAGGTGTTCTTCCTGCTTTGGCAAACGCGGCTTCACCGTCTTGGACTGAAGGATTTCAAGTCTTAGAATCAGTCGATTTGACTGGAAGACAAAGATCTAGAGGAACTTTAACACATAATAATGCTGCACCAGCAGCCGATAATATCGGTGTTTTACCTGCGCTAGCAAACGCGGCAGCGCCTTCTTTTACAGAAGGCGATCAAGTTCTTTTATCAACAACTTTAACAGGCTCATTGCGTACATCAGTAGCCGGGACGTTAGTTAATAACAATGCCGCACCAGTCGGAACTAACGTTGGTGTTCTTCCTGCAATCGCTAACGCAGCCGCGCCTTCATGGACAGAAGGACGACAAGTCCTCGAATCTGTCGATCTTGCCGGAAATATGCGAGTCGGTGTTCAGAACTTAACAACTCCCCCGTCTTTGGCAACAGGTAATACTGCGCAATTACAAGCAGATTACGTAGGCAGTTTATTTGTAAAACCGTATCGCAGAAGTGAAACTGTTTCACAAGCAACGACAATTGCGGCTTCTTCAGCCGCAACGACCGTTCTTGCCGCGCAAGCAGCGGGCATATTTGCAGATATCAGTAATTTTATTATAACTGTTACGCCGAGTACTGCAACAGCGGCAGCATTTACAGCTACACTAAGCGACGGCACTAAAAATTATTTATATGATTTGTCATTTGGTGGAACTCTTGGAACAGCAGTTAGCGATGATCAAACGATATCGTTTAATCCACCGTTGCCAGCCACAACCGCAGCGACAGCGTGGACTGTACAATTAAGTTCGTCGTCACCAACAGTGCACATAACCGTTGTTGCGGTATTACAAAAAGCCAGCTAGTTAATAGGAGAAATATGGCGAATACTTACATAGTTACATCTTTAACAACATCAGGCAATACAGTCAATGTATCTGGTACAGTCAATGGCGTTTCTGTGCAAACCGCATATCCCGCGAGTACGACATTTGCGAGCGCTCTTTTATTTCAGGCATTTATCGGGCCGCTAATGCTTGCACAAGCGCCTTTACCGTCATTAGCAGGGTTTCAAGGCACTTGGTCGGCGTAAGCGCATAGGAGATTATGACAACAGCAAATCAGATAACTTACCCGAAGATGTATATCGAAGGCCCGGATACGAATGGCAGTACAAATCTTTATGTCGCAGATGTAAATTCTCAAGATCAACTTTTGACAGGTGGCGGAACTGGAATCGCGATATTGAAAATGGGGCCACGAAGTATGATTACAGGCCCGAGCGGTTATATAGCTTCGGTCGATTCTCTAGGTAATCTCGCAACAAGCAACGGTTAAGATAGGACAGAATAATGGCGTTAACACAGTCACAAATCGAATTCCCGAAAGTTTTTATTACAGGCCCTTCGGGCTTCATAGCAGATGTAAATTCTCAAGGTCAACTATTGACTTCTGGGTCCGGGGGTGGGGGTGGTGTTACAACTCTTAACACTTTGACCGGGGCGATTACACTTGCAGCCGGAACTGGAATAACAATTACACCGTCTGGAAATACGTTGACAATTGCTTCAACAGGTAGCGGAACAGTTACGTCATTTAGTTCTGGCAACCTTGACGCGATTGCGACGACTTCTGTTGCAACGCCGACAACTACGCCCGCATTGACATTTACTTTATCGACACAAACGGCAAATACAGTTTGGGCGGGTCCGACAACCGGATCAGCCGCAGCACCGACATTTCGTGCTCTCGTCGCAGCCGATCTTCCAGCCGGAACAGGAACTGTCACGAGTGTCAGCTTTACAGGCGGATTAATTTCTATCGCAACGCCGACGACTACTCCGGCTTTGACTATTGCCGGAACAAGCGGCGGAATTCCGTACTTTTCTAGCGCGACAACTTGGGCGTCTTCGGCTATTCTTGCCGCAACAGGATTAGTTATCGGCGGTGGTGCAGGAACAGCGCCAGCTACGAATACGGCTTTAACTTTTACAGGTGCGACATTGACAGTCGGACTCGCTGGAACGAGTAGCGGAATTCTTGCGCTCGCGGGATCGACATCAGGACAAGCAACATTTACTGCACCAGCGATTGCAGGAACTGCATCAAATGCCGTGACTATGAGCAACGCTATTCTTGGCCCGATGTTAGGCGGAGCAGTTCCGACCTATTCGTTTACAGGCGCGACAACTACCGGACTAGGATGGGACACAGGGGCCGGGTCAATGACTTTTGCGATTGCCGGTTCTGAGGCGTACCGATTTGCTGCTAATCTATTGGAAGTTTCAGGGGCGTCGTTTGGCATAATCTGGAACAACGCCGGAAACATGGGCGGGTCTTTTGATTTGGGCCTATTCCGCGCAGGTGCAGGAGTGTTAGAAATTAGTAATAGTTCGTCTGCTAACGCGCTCGGTTCTTTAAACCTCGCGAAGATAACGAACTACAACGCAGTAGCAACTACTGGCGCGGGAGTTCCTTCTGAAGTCGGCGTGGTCACTGCTACGACCGCTTCTGCTGCGGTGACGGCGACAACTCTTTTAGCCGCTCCAGTTGCGGGAACTTTATATCGCGTATCGGCGTATCTAAAGATCACAGTCGCGACTACAACCCCCGTTGCTGGACCTATTACATTAACATATAAAGATAACGACGGAGTCGCGCAATCAATAGTTATGCCACTTGCGAACGCAACAGGCGCTGTAGTAGCACCGTGGGCCACTGGTAGCACTACTACCACACCCGTAAATGGTAATTCTTACATATACGCAGGCGCAGGAACTGCAATCGCGTATGCCATTGCGTTCTCTGGTACAGGCACTTACGAATATCGCCTAGTGTGCGAAGCGCTATAAATGACAGAACAGCGTTGCAGTCGAATATGATATACAGGTAATAGAACTGTAAAGGCGTTAAATATGGCAACTATAAAAGAAGGCGGTTCGTTTGAGACATTTAATGATGTTAAGGGCAATCCGCTAATATCATTAAATCGCGACGGAACAATTTTAAATCAAGGTTTGACATTTGCTGATGGCACGAAACAAGTGACAGCCGGAGGATCGTCTGCACAACCGACTACGATTAATGGATTTGTTGGAACATTAATTAAAGACGCCGCAGGAAACGATTTAATGTTCATAGCGCCGCAAGGATCGGCGGGTCCGCAATATACTTATGTATGGTTTGGCGCGAATGCCGCAAACCCAACTTTAACAAATTATTCTATTGTTGCCGATACAATTGATCAAGGGTCGGAATTTGCCGATATATTTATCAATTCCACAGGTGGAAACTTTAACCTTATGAACAATAATGGTTTAGTTATGGAAGGCGGTGTACGGCTATCTAATGGTGTTCACTCTCCGGGAAGTTTTTATATTGGTACAGGTTCGACTCAAAATACAACTGTGCCTTCTCTCGTATTAACAAATTCATCCAGTCCGACAAGCGCCGGGACAGCAGGAACTACAGGACAAGTGACTTGGGACGCGACTAACTTATACATTTGTACAAATGGCGGAAGCGTAGGCGCAGCAACGTGGAAAAAAGTAGCCTTATCAGCAGTGTAGAAAGATTAAGAAATTATGGCAATTCAAGCAGGCGGCGGAAATATACCTCAGCAAACTTTTGCGCAATTTAACGATCCAAATGGTACGAAACTTATTGCCCTTAATCGAGATGGGACAATTTTAACACAAGGTATTAATTTCGCAGATGGTACGATTCAAGCGACATCGGGCATATTTGTAAGTGGAGCTATTCAAACTTCATCCGGATCATTTCCTGCAAATCTAAAAGGCGACGGCGTTACAGACAATACGGCTGCAATTAATGCGGCTTTGCTAATGCTTTTCAACGCTGGCGGCGGAACGCTTATATTTCCAATTGGTACTTTTTTAGTTCTCGGTCAAATCAATATTCCTAATGACGGCGGATCAGCATTTAATAATGCTCCAATGCAGCCGTCTATTCGTATTACAGGTTCAGCAGCAGCGGGCGGGGTTGTACCGTGGCGCGGAACCGGCGCAGGGAATTCACTAGTCACATTCCAATCCGGGCCTGCGGATGGCGGATCAGTTCTTCTTTTAAATTATAATTCACCAACAGCAAAGATTTGCACTTTTGGCACAGGAATGTTAGAAATCGACCGTTTGACACTGGCAGATAATTCAACCGATTCTGCGACTTTCTTTTTTACATCTAATACTGTTTGTCATATTCACGATGTTACGTTTTTAGGGAATACGACTGCAACAGCTTCGATTTCATCGAATAACGACGCTATTTGGCTCGGTAATAACTTTGGTGTAGCAAATGGAACATTTAATGCACCGTTTCAAGGTTATGGAACAAGTATTAAAAATTGTTATTTCCAGAATATCAAACGCGCAGTATTCGGCCAAGCGTATGCGAATGGTGTGTTCGTAACTGAGAATACAATTTGGTCATCTTGCGGTAATCACGGCGGCGCGGCAATTGTATTTGGTACAAATAGTTTTGGTTCCGGCGCGAACAGTAATTATATTTGTGGTAATCTTGCAGAAGTTTTATATTATAAATATTTCATTCAGATTATTGCAGGAATGGAAAACAAGATTATCGGAAACGATAGTTATGATCCTATCGGCGGAACGTTTACTGCATCAGTTAGATTTGAAGCATCAGCTTTTCCAAACTTTGTAATCGCCGGATTTTCAGGCGGATATCCGTATGTAAGTGATGTTCCTGTTACTAGTACTACTCCGGGATTAAACACGTATATTGGCACGCCGGGAAGTTCTCAAATTAATTTTTTTGCGACTCCAATCGGTGTGACAATGATTGCAACTGCGGCATTGACTGCCGGACAAATAGTTAAAATCGATCCGGCGAATACGAATGCGGTCATCGTTTGCACAACCGCCGATACCGGGGGCGGAATACCAATTGGCATTGCAGGTAATAGTGCCGGAGCAGGACAAAACGTTTATGTCATAACTGAAGGACTAGTTCGTTCAGGTTTAACATTTTCACCTATACTCGGAACAGGGACTGCAACACCCGGCCAATTTGTTATCGTTGATACAACAACAAATGGTCGCGTTAAAACAACTTCAACTTATACAGCCGGAACGGTAATCGGAACTGTTGTTGCTACGCAAGCCAGTGTCGGCAACCCGGTTGGTTTGTTAATGGGATTACGATAGTTAAAATCGCCAACCGACAATCGTTTGCAATTCTCCTGAACTCAATCGTTCTGATCGTTCTTTCGCTGTCAATTGAATACAGTTAATCGACTGATCGGAACACGTAATCGTCGCATGGCCGATCCAAATGCCGACTTTTTCTCTTAGGAAGAAGTGTCTCCCGAAAGTCCACCATAATTGAGTTTCAATGCCGTGCATTCCGTTGCTTTTGTCTGTTCCTGCGGTTTCGTAAGTCACAAAGATTTTACTTATATAACTGTTGAAATCACGGCCAATCGTCCCTTGCGGATTCCATGCGCTTTTACTATAATTCGGCGTATATAGTTTAAGCCATGTTGCTCCGGGGCCAAAATACCATTTTCCGGTCTTAATCAGCGTATTCGCTTCAAGATATCGCGTATGCCCGGACGAAGAAGTATTCGTATTATCGTCGTTCTTCCCGCCTGTCGAATATCCCGCTTCGGGCATAATGAAAAAGTGCGAACTTTCCCAGATTATGCCCGCGACTCCTGTTCCGCCTGCGGCTGACATTCCCGAGCCGTTCAAATTAACACCGCCCGAAATAAACGGACTTGGCATTTGAGCAAAAGACAAAGTTGTCAATAAGCAGAATAATAGGGGGATTAATATTTTCATGCTTGAACCGTTGGCACAGGAACTAAATCAAGATCATCGTTTAACATAAAAGACTTTACGTCGATCTGATTGTCAACGGAAATCGTTGTCAGCGCCGCTTGCAACTTCTGGGTCAAATCAGTGTGTTGCGCGGTGACGGCGATAAGTTTACGTTGTAACGTCAGAACAGTAACTTTCTGAGCGTCGGTCAATGGCAAATTCGTTGTTTGTACTTCTACGTTTGTTTCTTCTGTCATATTCTCTCCTTTTTAACTAACACCCCATGTCCACGAATTTTACGTGTTTATTTTTATCAAGCCGTAAATTCGCGTTATATAAATCTCCGAAATACTCTCCAGTCAACCTTTTTATTAGCTTAATTATTAATACGCGTTCCCAAGTGATGTTGCCATAAGTTCGCATCGAGTGCGGATTTTCTGCTTTCCGGTCGCTATACTTATCATAATACTCCATTACTATGACGCCCGATTTTCGCTCAAAATAAAAAATCTTTGGTAGATAAGATCGCAGAACTTTATACTGATACAATTTTTCAATCATTCGATTTTCCTCGCGTGAATGATATTCGCCATTTTCATACGGATCAGGGAATTTAATAACGAGATTTGTATCTTTTATACGATATACTGCCCGAAACGCGCCTGAACCGACATGAATAAGTTTAAGTCCCAGATTCGATGCCGTAAGAAGATTCTCCGGACGATTTTCGCGTATTAGTTTCAACGCCCGAGTTTGTGTCATCTTTGGCGGCTTCTTTAGCTTTCTTGGCGTCGGCTTCTTTTTCATCAATTCTCCAATTCGTTCGCGGAATCCGGTCTATTTCTCTCGCGAGTTCAAATCTCTTCGTATCATAATCTGCAACTCGATCACGTTCAGCAGTCAATAAAGATATTGCAGCAGTTAGTGCTTTCTTTCGCAAAGCATCTTTTTCGTTTGCAAATTGCGCGTAAGCGTTATTGACCGCTTCAAGTCCATCAGACCACATTTCAAGTAATTCGTTATAAAATTGATATCGTGTTCCTTGATCGGCTAAAGTTTTACGGATCACAGGCGGTTCGGCCATTCATTTCACCTCGTTCTCAGATTTGACTTCCGACACGCCTAGAAGATTATGACAGCCGATACTTTGTACCGATTCATGGGCAATTCTTTCGTAGATTAACACGACCGGATTTTCTTTTCCTACGAATTTATCGAGAACGTTTTGCGCATCGCAGAAAAGTACATCTTCAGTAAACAGAGTAAAAGTATGGGAGGGCTGAACACGAATGTTTAGATATTTTTTATCGCCCGATTCGATTACTGCGCCCGAAATTACATTTCCGGCCAAATAAAAGTTTGGATTATCTTGATATATGACAGCGCCGATTGAATTCTTGTGCCGCGAAGTCGTGTCGGCGTAACTTGCGTGGGCCAAAGACACACAGATAAGAACTAAGAACAGCGCGATCAATCCGAGTCCGATATACGCGGCAGTTTTTGACATATTTTCGCCTCTTTTAAAATACTATCTCATCTATGAACTTCTTGTCAAGTTTTTTCTTAATATTTACGCGCCTGTTTTTCAGCCAAACTTTAATTATACGCGATACAAAACCTGAAACCGCGCCCGAAAGAATTGATGCGAAAATGAGATATAATACTTGTATAATCGTCATTCGGGCACTTTATGGCGATTTACAGCGCACTTTTTTCTACAAACGCCGCAACGCCAAGTCCCGAGTGTCGCTTCGGCGTCTTGAGACTTCAGACACGGCGATTTTGTCGCCGGAACAGAACAACACTTGCTCGTATATTGAAATACGGGCTTGTCACGAAAGACAACAGGCTTGTTATCGCGTTTCTTCATTACGTACCTTTCTTACAATTTGAATAGTCTTCAATGCGGGCGATAGTTGCATAAATTCCTCATACGTAAAATTATTACTTTTCATACGATTGCATTCGCCACAGCAAACAGTGCAATTCAGAGCAGAATACCCAAGGTTGCTATCTTTTCGATCTAAATTTGATCCTACTCCTGCCACATTTATTGAGTACTCTGACCATGATACCTCATCTCCGCAATAATGACAAGCTTTTATTTTTGTAAATTCAATAAATTCTTCATATGTCAGTTCAAATGAAAGACCCCGGCGCTCACTCTTATACGCAATATTGTTGTATAATGACTCATAAGGACGCTTTCTGCCGAGTTTCATACATCCACAACTTAAACTACTACCACTCAATAAGCATGTAGCAAATACGTCTTTTACCAAGCTACAAACACAGCGACATGTATACTTATACATACCCCATCTTTTATCTTTGTGTTCCGGCACTCCTATAATAGTCCAGTAGCCAAAAACTTCTCCTACTCTTTTATGCCTTGATATCGGCCTTCCCATAAAGTTCCTTATAATAATTATGCATCTTTTCAGTTAGTTTGTCAAGAGGAATATCTTCACGGCGATATTTTTCTTTTTCGCCTTTTATCGTTAACCATGCATTTCCCTCAACAAGTCCAATATGCAAGCAATGGTTGATAGTGTCGTCATGGATATTAAAACCTGTATCATAGAACAACGAAACCTCTGTCTCATGAAACGGCGCTCCGGCTTTGTTTTTCTGTGCTTTAATACTCATTTTATGGCCGATTGCGTCTCCGTCTTTTGCATCGCCTTCTTTGATAACTCCACCTTTTGACATCGCCAATCGCCGGACTTCCAATCGTGTCGTCGCGGCGAATCTCAGCGCTCGTCCGCCCGAAGTCACTTCTGGATTACCGAATACAAGGCCGATCTTTTCTCGTATCTGATTGATAAATATGACAGTTGTGCCAGATGTGGACACTGGTCCGACAAGTTTACGCATTGCCTGACTCATCATCCGCGCCTGCAAACCCATGTGCGAATCGCCCATATCACCTTCGAGTTCGGCCCGAGGGACTAACGCGCTGACAGAGTCTACAACTATAAGATCAACCGCTTTACTTTCAACAAGCGCGAGAACGATTTCTAGCGCCTGTTCTCCGAAGTCCGGCTGAGAAATTATAAGATCGTTCATGTTTACGCCGAGTTTAGATGCAAACGTCGGACTATACGCGTGTTCCGCGTCAACGAATGCGGCAATTCCGCCCGATTTCTGGCATTGGCCGATAATATGCGAACACAAAGCCGTTTTCCCCGAAGACTCCGGCCCGTATACTTCTATAATCCGGCCTTTCGGAACACCGCCGCAGCCGAAAACTTCGCGATCTAACGATGGCAGATTAGTCGATATTACCGGAATTTGCTGATTGACTTTCATCCCGTACTTCTGAAATGTTGTCGATCCCAATTCCTTATCCAGCTTCTTGCTGACTTCCTCTATCATCGCCCACTTCTCGGTTTGATTCATTTTTCTCCTCGTTTTTCTGTTCTTCTTCAGCTTTCAACTTCGCAACTGTGCTCATAAATCTCAGAAACATCTTCAAGAATTTGACTCCACGAAGTTTGATTACGAAGTCTTTTCCTTGTTCTTGAAACGCCCGATCAACTGCTTGTACCAGTTGTCCGTGTGAATTAAACCACACAAACCAACAATACTCGCAGTTCGTCGTTGGTTGATTCATCCGGTCAAGTTTATGCCCGCACAAATCGACCCGATCATGTCGAACTGTAAAATGCAATCGCCGGAGTACTCTTAATTCGGCTTCCGATATTTGTCTCGGAGCGGGTTGTAATTGATTGACGATTTCACTGGCAATGGCCGACTGAACGTTGGGCGGGCCGTTTTGATCGAATTCAGGCTCTGCCGCCCCTGCAATCGCGATTGTTCCTTGATCTGCCGCCTGATCAATTTGTTGACTTCCGCCAAAATTTCCACTTTCTTGATCTGCCATAAGTCTCGTCCTTTCTCATCTTTTTCATTCGCCCAAATCGGTCGCTTAATCTGTCGCCAAAAGTTTTTGTCGATCCTCGTTGGAATTTGCCCGAATTTTTGAGCTAATGACGTTGATAATCCGGGAATTAAACTTTCGCCCAATTCTTCACGAACTTGGGAATTGACATCTGCGTTTCGGTCTAGTTTTGTCTCGGTCATTGTTTTCGCCTCGTATACTAGGTTTATACAGATAAAATTATTTAAAAACCTACCAAAATGGTTGAAACGCGCCGTGCTTAGTTAATCGAAACATGTTTTTATCAAATTCTCCGTCAAACGTTTTGCAATCTTCATCTACTCCGCAGGCAACATGGTTCATCTCATGTACAAGACACATCCCGACATAAGAAGCAAGATAGTTATGACGAAGACTTCGATCAACTTGTATTAGTTTTGGTATCCATTTCTTGCGCACAACTATTTTCTTTCTGTTCTTATAGTTAGTTGTTGTGCGGCTAGTCCATTTCGCTCGTGCAACTGTTGTTCCGGGAAGATCGGCCCACTCAACGGGCAACCTTTTAGGCAATTTATTCTGAAAATAGTCTTTGTTCAGCCAACGATAAATTCCGCGCAACCATGCGTTTGACCCGGACCTAATTTTCATACTTGCGGCTTTCTGATCGACAACAAATACTTTTGTACAGGATATAATCCGTTCGCAATAAATTTTGCGCCTATACGCTGTTCATATGAATGGCGTTTAGGGCCAAGTAAACGATCTGCGAACATCTCACGTTCGATATAATCATTCGAGTCATAAACTGAGTATACAGCCCAAAAACGAAGTAATTGATCTTCATTGACATGCGCTTCAACTATCTTTTCTATGTCACAACGCAGATCAGTCAAAGATGGTCGCGCCGGATTCTTTGTCACCGTTCCGCCGCCATTCGCCCAAACAGCCGCGCCGATTCCTGTGTCTTTCGCAGAACGATAAGAAGACATCAGTTCGTCAAAGGCCAGCTTGTTCTCACGGAAATGTTTTGGCGTTTTTTCTTTCATTTCTTCGCCTTTCTCTTGCGTTTCTTTATTTTATTTACAGGCAATTTCGGTTCGTACGCGCCGCGTTCTCGAAGAATTTTCTCCCATTTCTGCAAATACGCTAACAATCTATCAACAGGTAAATTTTGTTTTTCGACAACGCCGACCAAATATTTATTGCATAAAAAGCAAAGACAGCCTCTTGAGCAAAGTCCGCAAAAATTTTTTAATCGACGCGGACAACAGCCGTGAAAATGATCTTGATATGCTGTAAAAGTCTTACCATTCTTGTCTTTCTTAGGCGGAAATGGCCGACCGCAAATTGCACACCCGCCGTCTTGTTCTTCGATTAGTTTATTCTGTTGTGCAAGCGTTAACTTGTACGTCTTTTGCAGACGTGCGTCTTTTGCTTTCTCGGCAGAGGTCAATTTATCCTCCGAAATCCGGCATCTCGGAACATTTCTCGCGCGTGTGGCGCGATTTTAAAAATATATGCATACGCGTCCGTGTTGCACAAACCCGCCACATATAAAGAATACAAGTCGCTGTATTCTGCGTCTTCGTGAGTAACATAAGCTTTGACGCCTGTATTCGCCATAAATGTCAGTATTTCGTATTGCCGCTTATTGAGTTCAATCATTTTGTGCCCGATTTCTCAGTTAACGACCATTTACTTATTTCAACATCTCCATATGATCCGAGTTCAGCCTTGTATCCAAGGGTTTTTAAATGTTTAATTGTTTTAAGAGCTAAAGCATCTGCTTTAGAAATTCGAACTTCTATCGCTTTATTCTCGGCTTGTTGTCTCGCATATGCTTCGGGCGGACATGGTTCGCCAAAATGAAAACTACTTAGCCCACAGTCAACACAGTATTCATGATTTCCCATTATTTTGCCCTCTTTGATATTTTCTGATCGATAAAATGCGCCGCTTGTCCGCGTGTCAATGTCGCGGGCCAAGGTTTGCCGCCGTATAATTTCTTCAACAATCCTAATTGTGCCGAAGTTGCTTCTTTTGTGTTCCAACTAGACTTACGATCTACAAGATGTACAGAACCTTCGGCCCGAGTACGAATTGCGTTATCCGCCGCCGCAAAAGCCTCCTCCATTGTCGGCCTTTGCCCGATCACATCGATTCCCCGGATTTGACCTTTAATTTCCCAGCCATCAAGCATATTCTGTTGGATATGTACAAATCCCGCCGCTTCGCCGTTTCTGCCTTTGGGAATCGACATCCGATACCCTCCAGTCGCACTTTTACACCATTTGAAATCACTCGCCGCTTCGACTTCTGCGGGAAAACGAATTTCGAACAGATTAATATTCTCAACGAATGACTTCAAATCTGTTACTTTTTGCAGCTTCATGAAATCGATATTCGGATTTTCTTCTTGCGCTTTTTCGATTTCTTTAACTGATTTAAACAAACTTTGGCCGCATAAGTCTAATTTATCAGGCAATCCCATCAACGTCGGAACGGTGCATAAAGTATGATCACCGGACATATCACAAACATCAAGAACGATCAAGTCTTTCTTACCTTCGAATAATCGCGTTCCGCGCCCGCAACCTTGATTAAATCGAACCGGACTTTTAGTCGGAACAGCCCACACAACACAACTTATGTTCGGAATGTCAACGCCTTCAGAGAGAATTTGAACATTGCACATTATAGTCGTGTCTGTCGCTTCAAACGCAGCTAGTTTTTCTGCCCGAAGTGGGTCTTCGCCATGAACGTATTCTGCTTTAACTCCTGCTAGTTTAAACTCTTCAGACAACGCAGCAGCATGGGCAACACTGCCGCAGAATACAATCGTCTGTCTGTTCTCGCCTACTTTATTCCATGCTTCAACGATATTTGCATTTCTTTCAGGGTTATTGATCGTCTCGGCTAGTTCTACAGGTTTAAAATCCCCGCCCGCAGTTCCGACGTTTTCAATGCTCGTCTTCGTGTCAATTCGATAACCGCGAATATCAACAAGCCAGCCTTCGTCAATCGCAGTTCTTAATCCATAAACATAACTAATCTTTTTATATAGTGTAGAAAGCGCTTTACCGTCAGTGCGTTGGGGCGTTGCTGTAAAGCCAATTAACAGTTTTTTAGAATCGGGCGTTAAAACACCCGCCATCTCCAGAATATTAATGTAACTTTGTGCAGTAGAATGATGACATTCGTCCACACACACTTTATCGATTGAAGACCAGTCAATTTTTTCATTTCGTTTACTTCCTTTCCGCCCCAAAGTCGCGACACTTGCAACGATTATATCTGAATCTTGATCCGCGACATCTCCGGCCATTTCTTTTGAGACTTTAAGATTCGGATTCGCCGCTCGAAGCTTTGTAATAGCTTGGTCAATTAGTTCTGTTCTGTGGGCTAAAACAAGTGTCTTTCCGGGCAAAATGTCTTTTAAATGTTCTGGAAGATTAGAAAATATTTGAGTCTTACCAGTTCCGGTTGCAGCAGAGACAACAAGACTGCTATATCCGTCTTCGTAATCAGACCGGATCGCGTCAAGTGCTCGTTTTTGATATTCGCGCAATGGCATTACGGTTTCCAACCTCGCAATCGTGTGAATTTAACTTCGCCGTCGATCAACTCAATCTTCAAAAATCCGTCGTGATGCGCGTTGTGACACGTTCGGCAAATCGTTATAATATTATGCAATTCGTCTTTACCGCCCTGTGATACATGTACAATATGATGCGGATCGAGCGCGAATGTGCAGCTACAATGTACACAATGCCAATCGTCCCGGTCGAAACACAGTTTGCGTAAATTCTTATCCATTAATATCGCTTGTGCGGGGAACTTTCCCCGGTCTTAAAATTGATATAATCGACTCCAACATAAGGGCGACCATTCGGATTAAACCAAAAACGGGACTCTATGATTCCGTTAACGGAGTTTGTATTACTGCTCTTTATTTCGTTTATACTGTTAGCTAGAACCTCATCGGCAGCAAAATCTTTATTATGCAGAACATAAGCACGCGCATTCATAAGTAGCAACCATGCGCCGCGCAACTGAAGTTCTTTTTTAGTCATATAATTTACGCCTCGACCGCATAGAATTTAAACGCTTCATCTTTATAGTCTATAACAATGTCTTCAACCGTGTCAAGCTGTTTCGTAGAAATTGCCCGCGCACAAGGCAACATAATTTCTTTTTCGATTGTACGCCGTAAACTTCGAGCGTTATATCGTTTGTCGTAGCCTCTTTTCAAGAGTTCGGCCAAAGCCGCAGGAGTCGGAATCAACTTAGAAAAATTAGACGAAAAGAGAATACTTTGGGCTTTTCTAATTTCTAACCCGAGAATTTCTTTCATGTCTTGGATTGTCAAAGTTTTGAAACACACGATTTCGTCTAAACGATTAAGAAATTCAGGCGTAAATTTTCGTCTTGCCGCCGACATCGCCGCGTCTTCAACTTGTTGATTATCCCGTTCGTCGTCTTCTTTGCCAAATCCGAGAACGCCGTGATCGGAATTAATCGCGCCGACATTCGATGTCATAATAATTATACAGTCTTTAAACAAAGTTGTCGAGTTATCACCTAAAGTGACAGTTCCTTTATCGAGAATACTAAGTAAAAGATGCCAAAGCGCGTCACTTGCTTTCTCGATTTCGTCAAAGAGAATGATCGAAACGGGCATGTCTTGGGTCTGGACTGCGTTTAACGCTTTCTGTGTCAATCGTGCGGGCGTTTCTTTATGCCCGAGATATCCCGGAGGAGAGCCGATCAACTTAGCGATTTCGTGTGAATGCTGAAATTCACCGCAGTCGATTCGGACCATATTTTTATTCGACCCGAACAGCCCTTCGCACAAAGCCTCGACTGTAGATGTTTTGCCTGTCCCGGTCGGCCCGAGAAACAAGAGACTTCCAATCGGGCGATCTTTATCGCACAATCCGCCAAGAAACTTCTCAAGAACATTCGTCAAAGCAAGAGTCGCAGGTTCTTGACCGATGATCCGATTAGCAAATTTCTCTTGTAACGCGATTGCTTTAAGACTGTGCTTCGACGTGTCGATAGCTCGCATAAGCCTCCTAGCAAGTTCTTACGAAGTTCTTACCAAGTTATAAGTATAAAGCCGATTATCGCACCGATTGCTGCGCCGATAAGAAAGCCATAAGAGAAAGTCGCGATTAGAAATTGAATCAAAATGAAAGCCGCAATTCTTGACCTTTTTCGCGAATTGCTTTTGCGAGAAGATAAACTTTTTCAAAATCGTTAAAATCGACAACAACCGGATACGGATACTCAACAAACGCAAGTGCGATTCCGCCAATGATATTGCCACATTCCGATTCAACTCCTACGCACATTAAATTTCCTTGTACCGACCCTGCTGTATGTAATTCTAGTTTCATGATTGGACCTTTCCGTAAATCTTTCTATATCCTTCTGTCGCCCACATACATTCGTCGCATATCGTATATTCGCCCGGATTTACAAAATTCGCCCAATAGGAATCGCCCGAGCAGTCATAGTATCCGGCTGTTACTGGCGAATCACTCTTAACAAATTTCTCATCGCATCGGGCACAAAAGACATAAGTTTGCGGATCAAATACACGATTTGCTTCGATTATACAGATCAGAAATCCGATCACGGCGCAACCGAAATTAAATCCGCCGCCAATCGGTATAAGTAAAACGTTGACTGAAGCAAAGATAAGAGTCAGCCACCAGATAATTTTATACATCTTTATCTAACCCCGTATCGTCGGGGATTTCAAACGAATTCACTGGATCAGACAGAAAATCCAACGCAATTGCCTCGATTGCCGCGCCGTCAGTTGCATCTTTGCTAATTCCTTCGTCATCTTTGCTGACTGAACCGATATTCTTCTTCGCCGCTGCGATTGCCTTACGAACGACTTCGCGAGCCGAATGTTTGAGACTAATGTTTAGCCAGACGAGAGAATCATCGCCTGTCAACCCTTGAATCGTTGCGACTTCTTGCTTAATCTCATCAAGTGATTTAGTTGCGGCACTAGTTACAAGATTGTTAATCAGCGTCTCTGTACAAGGACCGCCGTCATAACACGCATTAGGATCAAGTCGTGAAATCGCCCGAAGCTTGGACAAACCGATTGGCTCATACGTTTCACGCGGAACACCCGCCGCGTTCATGACTTCTCTTATCTTTACAAGATAGTAAAGTTTGCTCAATTTTAGATCAAGCGTCTTCCCGTATTCGGCAAACGTGTTATATTTTGGTTTGAAATATCCATTGCTTTTAATGTCATAAGCCAAGTCCATCACATCGAATGTTGATCCGCTAAGTCCTTTGATCAACTTATTCAATTGATTTCGCGCCTTAGCCGCTGCGCCAGCTTCTTGTTCGCCCACGATTACTTGGGGCTGCAAATCGGTAACTGTGTCGTACATTTCCATAATTTCTCCTATACGTGTGAATCAACTAACGGTTTTACACCCGATACTTTACTTTTAAGCATTTTCCAGATAATCGGACGAACATTTTTTCCATCTAACATTGCAAAAAGAACACCCGAAATCGGCTTGTTCTGTTCATTCGTAAAAAGTTCTGCCCATTGCTTGCGTGTCGGCAATTCATTTCCGTAAGGCGGCGCGTTTAACACTGCTCGGGCGCAAATAAACATTGTTTCTGCCGCGTCATTAATTTGCTTGTATTCGTTCTCCAAATATCGCCGCCACTTGCTAAGAAAATGACTAAACCAAGGGTTTGTTTCGTTCGTCCATTGATCTAAAACGCTCGTCCAGCTATTCTCTAGCGCTTCGAGAATGCGTTTCGGGCTAGTTTGTGTCACAATACGATGGATTTTCAAGTATTCGAGTAGTTTCACCTTGAGACGAAATGGCGTCTGCCCCTGTCTACACCACACGAGCACAAAGCCTTCAAAGTTCTGCTTATTCGTATTCGCTTCTTTTAATGCTTTCTCCATCGTGAAACTGTACTTTTCAGGAATGGACAAACTGTTCAAAGACGCATACTGACACAAATCATCGTAATCAACTTCTTCGCCCGTTTCGTTATCGATCAATGCGAGCAATGTCAACCCTTCTCGTTTTCCATAGTCAACAACGATCCGCAGATTCGGCGTCAATCCTTCAAACACAGGAGTAAATCCCGGACGCCAGCGCCAATTCGGGCGATGTTTCTGATACCATTTCGTCGCCCACTTTGCATGAACTGAATTGAACGAACTCTTACTCGCGATATAATCTTTCCCATTGTAATTGTACAAGATACAAAGAAATCCGTCCATTTTTTCGTAAATCTCAGGCTCGCCCGGAGGAAGTAAATTTACAGTATCAGAAAGAATCGCTTGTCCGTAATTAAAGAATTTCTCAAATGGTCGAGCAACAATTTCAAATGTTTCTGTATTGTAAATCAGCCCGCGACATTTTGTTGTTACAGAATCCCAAACATTATCATAAACCGCCTTTCGGCCATAACACATAATCGCGAGCGGAAATTCGTCATGAAAGTTCCGGTCGATCAAACACGAATCGATATATTCATCAAGTTTGTCGGCGTCGATTCCCAAGTACGTGAATAAATTCATAATCACCCCGCGTTAAAAGATGAACAAATTACGCCTGCTTCAACTCCCGGCGCGGCTTTGCCAAGATATTCCACATCGACTTGATCCGCATCAGCCCAACAATAATTATGAACCTCTTTTGACTCTGAAGTTGTATGTCCGGGCCAAATCCACCACCAAGAATCGTCATGATATGTATAAACGAAATCATTTATGGCCGGATATATTTTTCGGGCTGATTCTTCATCTTCTGCCACGACAACAGCAGAGTCGTAAGTGTCGTAGTCATTATTGACGCCCTGTGAGATGAGATAAAGATTCATTAATCCGCCTTTAGTTCAGGATGTTCTGTTTGAATTTCTTTCTTGATATCGCGATCAACACCGTCGATAATCGCGTTCTGATGCTCAGTTTTACGTCCGGGCGCATTCTTTCGCCCGCCGTTACTTTGTACAAACGTTTTTCCGTTTAGCCAAGATAACTTCGGCAAATCGCGCATATTTCACCTCTATATGAATATACTATGTATTCGGATGATTGTCAACAAATTTCTTTTCACAGGCCGCGCACATCGTTTCTGCGCCGTTACAGCCTTTCTTTCGGCGCGAGCCTTTGTACTTTGTATAATCGAGACATTGCAATTGTCGTTCCGCCGCAAGTACTTCTTTCGCCCGATCACGTTTCTGAGTCTTGATATCGTCAATTCGGTCTTCGATCTTATGAACTGATCTATAAAGTGCCAACGCGTTCAGAAATCCTTGAAAGTCTTGGTCAAATAAATCTTGACCTGTCACATGCCACGGATCGAATTCCGCATCATCTTTCCCGAGTCTTATGATCCATCGGTCGTCAATCGTTTTGCCCGATTCTTCCTGAATTGCCTGTTGGTAGGCCGAAGTTTGGAGCAAATATTCGATATAAAGATAATTACTCGTTTTCCAATCAACGAGCGTATATCGGCCTTTAAACGTCGCCGGGCAACATTCTTTATCGGTACATGAGTCAACAAATGCGAGTCCATCTGCTGTTCCGGCGTAGTTATATTTCCGGGAGAAGCATTTACGCTCTGTCGAAATCCATCTGACATTATGTTTATGCATCCATTCAAGGGCGGCGGTAACGGCGTTTGCGGCTCGTTCATCAGATGGAAATTTGGAGAGTAATTCAAGTCGTCTGTCCTCTTTCTCTTCGATTATACTTTGTATATAATTCTCAATCCATTCGTGGGCCGCGTGCCCGGTTTCGCCTGCTGCTTCGAGTTCTTCTTTGTCAGCTTTCTTTGCTTGGGCGATCAGTTCATCTAATGTCGTTGAAAGATCAAGTTCACTTAATTCCCAAAGGGGTAAGCCGATAATTAGCTTTTTTAATTTCTCAAGTGCTTTCTTTACGGCCCATCGCATCAAAACTTCCGACTTGTCGATAATATGACAAACTGTCGTTACTCCGTCTTGACGTTCTCTTGATCCGTCTGGAAGAACGCGATAATAACTCCATTTTGACTGATCGAATAGTAAAGTTTCTGTTCCGCCGTAAAAAGAATAACTCGGCAAATCGCCAAAGCCGTCTGCGTAAAGAATCAGCGGCTTCAATTCATCTCCGAACTTACTTCCGGGCGAAATGATTCAAATCTGACTCGACCTTCGTCGATTGCGCGTTTTACCTGAACTTGTCTTGAATTCAATTTTGCAACGCCAGTTTTGACATCAAGAAGAACGACCGATTTCAATATTCCTTCGTCAAGTCCGTCGAAGATCAAATAATCAATCGGAGCGCCGATAAAGTGCGAGTCTTTCGGATTGTAATTAAATCCATTCAAATACGGCGCAAATTGTTCTGAAATCAATCCCCGATTTACGGCCCGAGATATTTTGACTGCACTTGCGCGTTCTTTTTCTGTATGTTCGAATTTCCAATCTGCAAACTTTAATTCGTATTCGCCCGCGACTAAAGATTTATGTCGTTCGAGTTCCGATTGCATTTGTTCTTGCGCTTGCATTCGAATCGCAGTCGTATCGGCGTCTTGTTTCGCGAGCAAGTTTGAATATCTGCGCCAAAGAATTATGACGATTATACACAATACAATGATTGCTATTAGCATGAATCCTTTCTAATAGTTTAAATCCATTCTGGACCGAACGGCCCTTGACACGTTGCGCCAATATTACCGCAGTCAGTTGGCACTTTGTTTTTATCGATTACATCATGAATCGTCCGAAGCGCCATCGCCGCCAACTGGATCAATTCCGTTCGCATTTGGGGCCGAGTATCGCGATTCTTATTCAAATTATACTTTTTAACTTCGTCCCAGAATTCATCAAATTCTTCTTTGATAACTCCATAACCTTCGTGCGGCCCGTTAATTGGCGCGAATAAAGATTGCGCCCGATTTACTTCGGCGGCGACTTCTTGTACAAGACCATCGACTATATAGCTCATTTCTTTTTCTCCTGTTTATTCTTCGCCTGACTCGCGACAAGATCAAGCGCGTCTTTATACAAATAAAGTCCTTGAAATTGCGGTTCGCGCCAACGCCACGGACTAGATATATTAAGTTTCTTCCAGCCGTGTTTAAAAAGCCGCGCTTCGCCGTCAGGATCAGACTTAATTTTGATATTTTTCATTCGTCTTTCTTTGAACAATATTGTCAAGTATTTCGCCTGTCAAACGTTGTTCAACCGAAGATTCGTTAATTTTCAGAACACGAATCCCAGACTTGTTTTGAACTTGAATCAAATCATCTTGATGAATACTTGGAAATTCAGACATATATTTTCTCCTGTGCGCGAATGCGCTTAATATATCCATTATCGACTGCATTCAGAAACTTGTCAACATAATTCGGATCATAAGCGGCACAAATATCCGGATAGTGCTCGACTGCAAACTCTCGGAAATATCCGGAAGTCAATGTCGTTCCTATTCTCATCATCGACCACTGAAACGCCGATTTCGCGTCAGCCAATTTCTTGCCTTCATAAAGCATAGGCAAAATTCCGCGCTCAAGGGCGATTACATACGCTTCTTCGAGAACGCATTGAATTTGTTGTTCATAAGTCAATTCAAAGAACTTCTCTTTGCTCGATTTTACCGTCCCGGATGAACTGTCAGCAATATACGTAAACATCGGCCATTCGCGGTGCGCCATGACATGATGAATTTCATCGTGTTCGAAAGTGTGATTAGAAACATCATCTTTAAAGAATTCATCTTTCGATTTATTCAAACTTGGCGGGCGTTTCGTATGTTTCGTTTCTTCGGCCTTTAGCTTCGTAATTTCGGGCATCGAATCAACGCCGCCGACTAAGTCTTTCAGGAGATGATAATCACGAATGTGCTTTTCCCAATGTCGAGCGAGAAATCTGTGTGACCGCTTTAACGAATAAAGCATGTCAATACTTGCAAGCGCAATCGGTTCGCCGTAAACTTCAATCGCTGAATTTGATTCTTTACGGCCCGCGATATAAGCCGCCGTTGCAGGAGATTCTTCAGCTATCTGGAATTCAATTGCACGAAACGGTAAATTGGGCGGATTATACACGATATAATGGCCGTTTGATACATGTTCACAATCTCTGTGAATATCGTGTCGCCAACAGAAATCGATCATTTCTTCCGTCGTACACATGATATCTAAATCTTGCGGACGACGAAATTCAATACCGAGAAATCGGCAATGATCGGCTAAAGCTGTTGATCCGATGATGATCATAAGAACCTCGTTTACCAGCAATTAGACGATTCGTAGCTTTCTTCGTAAACTGGTTCGACTTCTTCAGACGACTCAAACGCGCTCAATTGCTTAAATCGTTCTTGAAGTTCTTGTTCAGTGGGAACAACGATTGTCGCGCCGATTTTCTTTGCTTTCGCGGCGATACTTCGGAATTCAGATTGCGCGTCTTCAATCGTCAAATCGCGGCGATTAAGCGAGTCCATAACAGTCGCAATCTGTTGATAAATTTGAGTAATTGTTTCTTTTGCCATAATCCTCCTAAATTTCTACAATCCAAGGTTTGTTTACGACTTCGTAAGCTTCATTTACGACACTCGCGTTAAAGAATTCTGTTCCGTTGACTGATTTATGACCGTATCCGCAATGAACGTGTCCGAATACGTGTACTTTAGGGCGAATAGTCATAACTCTTAGGTTCAAATCGGCACATCCGACATGTTCATTCCATACACGATCTAAAACTCCCATCGGCGGGCCGTGTGTAATAAGTACGTCTGTATTCTGCGGAATCAAATCCCAACGTTCTCGGATTTGCCCGCCACGATACGCGTTAAACGCCCATCCGCCAAACCAAGGCGTAAACGGACTTCCATAAAACTTTACGCCGTCAATCACTGCGCCCGAATCGCGCAAATAATGAACGTCTTTAAAGAAGTCATTACGCAAAATATCTTCGCAGTTCTCTTGCATAAATGCTTGACACGCCCAATCGTGATTGCCTGCGATTGCTACGACGTGGGCAAATCTCTTCGTCTGTTCGTTCAGCCAATCTGTGGCGTTTTTTAATTCTTTAATGCGATGTTTATTGTCCGGATCGCCATTACACAAATCTCCGGCGTGAACGAGAACATCACAACCATCAGGCAAAACAAGTTGATCATGGAGAGAATGCGTATCGGAAATCAAGCAAAGTTTCATTGTTATCCTTTTATAACTTTCCAATCGTTCGTGTATTTCAGAACTCCGTCTCCGACGAGCATTAAAACCGCGCCGCGCATGTCATATTTATCCGGGCGCGGATAGATTCGGCCTCGAACCTCCTCAAAGAACGCTGAAGCACAAAGGCCGGGAAATTGCTTGACAACTGCTAAACAAACTTTTTTTAACGCATTATATTCTTCAATCTTGCCGCTTTCGTGTAGATTCCAAAGTTTGCTCATTCGGCCTCTTTTTGTACTTCGTATAATCCTTCGCCAATACTCTGACGAACGATCAGTTCTTTCGTCGTTGCTTCGGTCTTCGTCTTGGCCGTTCCGACAATTTCGCCGTCAAGAAGAATCTCGAATGATTCGTCCCAAAGAGCTTCGATTTTGACTCGGTTAGACATAAGATTAAGAAGTGGCCCGGATCGATCTAGTCGCCTCCGGGCCTAAAGCCTAAGCAGGATAAGTGCAACTGCTGGCCCCTCTATTAAAAGTATACGAAATACAAAGATCGATGTCAAGAGAAATCGAGTGTGTTTTCGACAAATAGTTCCGAGTCGCATAACGAATAAAAGTGATTGGGTGATGATCTGTTCCAAATTTCTATTCTTCGCATTGCCTCTTCTGTTGAAATTCCGCCATTTTCATCTTCCGTCCATTCAATTCGTGAAAAATCTTTAAACGCCCATAACTTGTTCTTATAGATCGGACCATCAACGAGAAAATGTGTCACTCTCATCGAAATTTTCTGCCTTCGGTACTCGGCAGCGGCAAACGCTTTTCTTCGTAATATTCGTTCGTCGTCGGTGTTTTGCCGTCAGGTTCGCCCGGAATACAAGACCCGCTATACGTAATCCCCATCAGCACTCCGGTGAACTCTTGATCGTTTTCCATTCTGTGCGCGTCGATCCGAAGACTATTTCCGCAAAATCTAAGTTTTACAAGACTGCGCGAATGATCTGTGACTTCGATTGCTGCTTTCAAAAGATTGATTAGGCTCTTTGCGTTAACGACAATACTCGCAGTCTGCTTATTTGAATCGACAATTCCTTGTTCGAGATTCGGAACTGTAAATCGGCCCGAGGTTTTCGCTTCTAATCCTTCGGGCAAACTTACAGATTCCTCGTCTTCAGGTTTAATCTTACTGAGTGTATCTTTGGTGTATATAACAGGCTCATGTAAAGTGGTATTTTGGCCCTTCGGCAATGTTACACGTATAATGCTCGTCGTGTCTGTACAAAGAATTCCTTTCGGCCCGACAAACGCGTATTCGAATTTATCTTCGCCCATCGCGTGAAGCGCGGCGAAACATTTTTTATTGAGAATAAATCTTCGTTCAGACATTTTTCGCGCCCCCGAATAACGAATATAGCATACTTGTCAAGAAAAATCTACTCCCCGGAAAAGTCACGTAAATTTGTATTTAGAAATCATATACTATTTTTTCTAAATTCCGGACATTTCAGAAAGTTAAAAAAAGTAACAATATTTTTTAATTACTGTATAAATTTTACACTTACTGCGTTTTTTCGCGCTATTCGCATTTGCAGTCCCGTACAGCGTCGATAGCTTTCTGATGGCTCTAAACCTCGTTTCTCGAATAATTATCTCTCATATTGGCCTGTATTGCGTTTTCTGTACCCTTATAAGGGCCGATTAGGTCGTAAACTGCCGCTATATAGGTACTTCCAATTACCAGTGTATTCCGTCATACCAGAGCGTTAACTGTCGGCCCGAGTCTCGTTCTACGTGTGCTGCTATCTCCCGCCGACATGATCCGCAATCGTCCGTGCCAAGCGGACAATGCGCGACACAGCAATGACTATGGCGCAAACGAGAATTACACTCTGTATAAATCTTATCGCGCAACGCGAGAGTCGGAATTCTCATACTATTAACTCTTCTTGACTCGCGCATATGCCTAAAATCATTTGCTTACACGATTCAGGATCAGGATCAACAATCGAATATGTCCATTGCTTGTTTCCGTCCGGGCCATTCCAATATTCCATTAAACTGCGCGTATTCGTCTTTGGCACAATCGGCTGCGCATACGCAGTTAGCGACATTATTACATCTGGAAATGTGCCTTTACTCACTGCCCGGATCATAACTTTATCTGTATCTGTCCCGTCATCCAAAATCATATGGCCGATTCCTCTTGTTTGCCCGAATGATTGAAATATCTCACACGAGTTACTCCCGCGAGTCGCGCCAGTTCAAGACAATTTGCACAAGGCTTTGAACATCCGAGACTGCCGTCTGCTCGTCTACGCGCAACATAAAGAGTCAATCTTGCGCCTACGTCATAATAGTTGCGCCTAATCAAAGCTACGTGTTCCGCGTGAATCGTCCGAACGAATGCCCGATTGTCTGAATCAGGATGAGTCGAATTCCAGCGATTTGCGCCGACTGACAAAAGTCGATTGCCCGAAAATAACGCAGCGCCCATCCGTAATCCCGGACGCGGCGCGTTACTTAACAAAGCGGTCGCCAATGCGACATCGAAACCTCGGGCGATAGAATTCATAATTAGATCAGAACTTGATCAGAACTTAATCAGCACATAACAAATTAGTGCCATGACCGCTAGAGTCGCAATTATCGGCCCAAAATGAACGATCAATCCCCACCACAGAAATACATTCACGATCAGTGCGATAAGAACAACCGTGAGAAATCGCCAATTTAGAGTCATAAACCTCCAACAGAACCAAGGCAGCCGCTTTTGGCTGCCCCGACTCCGTTCCATTACTTCTTTTTGGGCGCAAATTTGCCGATGTTAGCGAATATTTCTTCATCCGATGCTGTTACAGCGCGATAAAGAATCTTTTCAATCAATTTTTTAGATGCTTTAGGTGTCTGTTTCTTTGCCATTAGCTTACCTCCGTTTCTGGCGCGGCTCTGAATTTCCTTCCACGTACCTCGACTAACGCGCCGATACTCTGTGTAACTTCTTTGAATTGCGATTGCAAATCGAGTCTCAAAGTCTCAGAATTCTTGATCTTTTCAACGTCAATACCGGACATAATCGCTTTCAATTTGTCCATTTCGATCTGCAATTCCTTCGAGTCAGTGACATTTCTGAGATCAAACGTATTCAGAAATTCTTGCAACTTCGTGACGTGTACGGCGTACAATTTCTTCGACTTTCCATCCGCGTCAGGAGTCAATCGGTCAAGAAGAGTTTGTACAAGTTCATGTGCCGTTGTCGCAAGCGCTTGCCCGATTCCAGCAGCCGCTTCCATCAGCATCTCATGCGCTTTTTCTTTCTCCGCCGCGAATACGCCCGGAGCAACTGACTTGAGATGACCGGGAACTGAGAAAGAAATGAATTGATAAGTGAAAGTGAACTGCGCTCGGACTTCTTCTTTTGTGGGAAATTCTTTTGCGATGAAATGCTCTTTCAATTCGATTTCCGCTTGATCAATCTGATCGTCATAAACTCCGATAAACGCGTCAACGAGTGCCGGACGAGTTTGAGTGTAATTATGAAGAATCGCATCGATCTGCTCAATCGCCGCAATCGGCGCAAAACGAATTCCGACATCATAAGGCAGACAAATCGCGTCAATCTGTGCCTTAATCTCGTTATCTGCTTTTGCAATCGCCTTTAATTCGGGCGAAACGAGCAATTTCTTTTGGTGAGTAAACCGCGATTCGACCGCCTCAGATTGGATTCCGATATCGACTTTGCGCGTAACTCCGAATCGGCCAAAGTTGAGACGTAGAAAAACCGTTTTGTCAATCAGTGAATCTAGATTAGTCGTTTCGATTGTCATTGTTTTGTTTCTCCTGTCGTACTTGATATAACTCTTTGAGTGTATCTCGAATTATCAGCCGATACGTTGCAGCTTTAAAAGACGCACTAACCGCATTCTCTAGCAAATAAATTGCGCTGTCAAGTGAATTTAATTTGCCGATCATTTTACTCTCCTATAAACCACGAATTCAAAAATTTTATTTCTGCGTCGATTGCGTCTTTCCTGTTGCGCCATGTTTTAACGCACTCGCCCGTATTATCCCACAACGGACGTACGACGTTAGGATAAACATGCTTGTATCGTAGAATCGGCCCGCCTACAGGTTTTGTATTGACTCTCCAGAAAATCGGCCAATTTCTCGTAAACTCTGACATTCGGCCTTTGTCGCCTAAAACTTGTCGCAGGCCGTGAAAGATTATACGAAGTACAAAGTTATTCGGTTCGACGTGACTCGCCCGCGAAACATTCGCACCTTCGAGTAATGGACTTTCGTGCATGAATTCTAGGACGAGAAATTTCATATCGCCCGATTCATCGATTACGAATGTAAGTTCTTGGGGCATTAGTTTTTCTGCTGCAATTTTGTCTGTGTCAAACACGGCCTGTTGAATTCCGGTTTGTGCGTCACATGGTCCGACTTTCCGACCGCACGCGCAAAACCTTCCTGAATTGCGGCACAACCTTTACCTTGATATCCAGCAAGATCAACAGAAACTTCGCCGGATTCATCAATTTCCACAGTTATGATTTTCATATATTCCTTTCTACGCTTGCAAATATTTGATAACAGTCTTTCCGTTTACGACTTGGCGCGACATCAATTTTGCGCCGATTCGCTTTGCTTCTTTCGCAGTCGTTCGATTTGCGTAGTTCTTCTTTAGATCAGTTAACCATTTTGTATTGTGTTTGCCCGAGTCGAACTGAGAAATGATGGCCGAATATCTGCCATCAGGAGTCTTGACAAAGCCGATGTCATTCGCGGCAGCGCCTACAAACTTGCGCCGAACTATGACATTCGCTTTCTCGGGCCGAGTATCGCCGTGATATCCCACTAAGTTTTGCGCTTCGTCATGAACTTCGACATTATTATAACCCATATCGCCCAAAGCAGCAACAAGGCATTCACGATCTTTGTACTGCGTTTCGAGACTTGCGTAAGCTGACATAATTTTCTCCTAGTAGTAAATCGCGTACCAGCGCTGAAGTTTTATGCTCCGAACAAGTTGATAATTTCTAATTTTCTTCATAAATTCGGCCCTCTACAACGATTATACACGTACAAAATCTTGTGTCAAGCTTTCTTTTCGCCCGATTTTGCCCGAAAGTGCTATTACTAAAGTTACTCCGCTCGGATTTTCAAAATGGCGTTTATCTCACATGCAATCCAGCCGACTGCAATTCCAAACATAAACCCAAAATATATCATCGCATTTTCCTTCCCGTAGTCGTAACAGTCGGGACGTGTGTAATCTCAGTCTTAGGCGCGGTATAAGTATAAAGGCCCGGATGTGACGCGCTAAGAAAGCGATTGTGGGCCGATTGCTGTAATTCCGCCATTGCTTCCGAATGTGACTTCATCAAAGGCACGACATAGCGCGAAGCTTCCATGAGTGTCGAACCCATCATATCGGCTTTGTCACACATCGAATCGATTTCGCGCCCGGTAAACATATCCATTTCTGGAATCTCTGTCGTTTGCTCGGACGTGAGTTTATATTTCGCAATTTTCAGTCTCAGAATCTCGGCTCGTTCATCGGCATTCGGAGGAGCGAAAAAGAAAATTCCACCTTTCTCGAATCGTGAGATTAACTCTGCGGGCAGACCGCGCAAACTATTCGCAGTCGCGCATAACAAGATTTGACCATCAGATATCGCTTCGACTACCGCTTCAGCGTTTCGTAAATTCTTGCCCGAATTGCCGACTAAAGAATCTTGCATTCCCGCGATATCGAAATTTATGACCGGAACCTCGAATTCTCCTCCGAGACAGTAAATGATATGCGACTTCGATGCTCCGGGAACGCCAAGAAACAACGTACAGACAACTTTCTTGTCTTCGACCCACGAAAGAAAGTTCCCGAGTAAATCGCCCTTGACTCCACTTGTATCAGTTCCCGCCCCCGCAAAGGCTTTCTCGATTTCATCAACGCGGAGAATTACTTTCGCACCACGTTTTCCTTTCATGATCTGCGTCAGATACGTTTTGATGTTCGTTAATCCGCCTGCGTCTTTCAGTGTTTCCGGGCCTGTGTAAAAGCTAAGACCGGGACACGCGGAAACGATATCGCGCTTTCTCTGCCACATTCCAGCGATATCTAATTTGCTCGTTTTTAGATCGATGTGCATTGCCGTTGCTTGGTCCGAAGGGAATGCCGCGATTCCGACAAGTGCGTCAGCACTTTTCTCTAATATTTCTTCAGTCGGAGTTTTTGCGCCCGCGAATCCGAAACAGTCTTTTACGATCTGTTTAAGTTCGGCCCGAGTTGGCAATGGTTCTTCTAATGCGAGAACATCGTTATTCAATTCAGGTGGAAGAACAGTTCCGAGAACAGACAATAACACAAGCATATTTCCATTTGCTTTGTACGAGTCTCGGACATTCCAAATGCCTTGTAGAACGAGTGGATCAGCCCAAAACAAATGTATATTGTGTACAAAACAGATGACATCTTCTGATGCGTATTCAAGGGCCGATAACGCAATCGGCAATTGCGCAGTCGCGCCCGCATCGACCTGAATCTTGCTAATCATGCTTGCGACTTCGGCAGAACCTTTGTCATTCTTGCCAATCAAACCGTGAATCGCATCCCAAGATACAAGCGGAGTTTTGTTAATCAATTCTTCGCCCGCAGTTTTCGTAAGTCCGGTAATCAAAGCTTTGCGGACGTTTGTAATTGTCGAAGCGGCATCAGATGTTCTGACGCTGATAATCGGCGTACTGACGGCGCGTGCGGCGATAAATTGCTTTAGAAAATTCACTTTATTCTCCTTGGTTCGCCCGTTTCCGGATCAACGTGCCTAAAGAACACGACACGATAGCCCGTCGCATCTGATCCCCTGTGATGATTGCCCATATCTCCGTGCCGCGCTGTCCATCCATCAACCTCAAACGGCGCGAGAGCTTTGGCGATTCTTTCTTCTGATCCTTCGCCATAAGTATTGTCATTTGTGAAAGGAACGAATTCCTCTTTGTTCTCTGCTTTCATGCCAATAGGCGCGTCTGAAAACCACTCCATTTGTGCAGCACCTTGGGAACTTGTAAGCGCCTTTGTAAACTCATCAAGCGCCATCCAAACTTCACAGACGCGACAGCCGCTAATCTTGTCTGTAATAGTAATGTGCATCGGAATCGCGTTTCGACTACCTTGACTTCTGCACATCTGCACTGTAGCGGCCAGCGTCTTTGATCCATTCGTTATTTTCACTTTGATTTCTCCATGAATAGCGGGTCAACTCGGTAATATCCGATTCGCCCATCTGTGTAATATCGATATTCAACATCTTCGTAAATAAACCCAATCTTGCGCGAGTTAACTAGCTTGTTTAGCGCCTGTTCTTGCTCTGGCGTGCAATCGGGCCAATTTCTCATTGTCGGCCCGCCTTCGTCATAAACGGGCGCGAATTCATCTCTAATGGGTCCGTAATACGTTCACCGTTAATCATCCAATCGAGCAAATCATGGTCAACAGGTGCGAGTCCGCACAAAGCACAACCTTTGCCTGTATATGAGTTGTGTACTGTAAAAAGATGCTTTGGATCAATCATCGTTTTACTCCGATCAGTTTACAGAATACACTGATTTTACATTCGGCGCAAATCAAATCGCCCGATGCGACCGGACTTCCGCAAACGCCACATGCGTTAGTGCTCGGTTTTGGCGTTTTCGGCCCGCGCTCTGATTTCTTAATTGCAATTCGTGAATACGACATGATTTTTCCTCGCTCGGATTTAGTAATTTTCCGCTTCCGTTCGCGTGATAAAGAAATGAATTCCGCCACCGCATTCGATCCATCGATCTTCATTCCATTTATCACATTTTACGATCTTGCCGACGCGATACTCCGTTTTATTATCGTATTGACTAATGCCAACTTCTGCGCCGATGACTTCGAGAACTTTGACGTATTCGGCACGACATTTTCGTCCTGTGGCGTTACTTCGCTTTGCGTTCTTGCCGACTAAAACTTTCACGATTACGTCGTTATTACATTTCTTCCAGCCTGTGATCTGCCCGACTTCAGGCACAATAGACGATTGTGCAGCCAATAGCGGCGAGATGTTTTTCGCACCAGAAAGGTCCGCACTACGAAGGTTCGCACCATAAAGGTCCGCACTACGAAGGTCCGCACCATAAAGGTCCGCACCAGAAAGGTCCGCACTACGAAGGTTCGCACCAGAAAGGTCCGCACTACGAAGGTTCGCACCAGAAAGGTCCGCACTACGAAGGTTCGCACCAGAAAGGTCCGCACTACGAAGGTTCGCACCA